>Ga0214921_10000286_pt1 | contig 99247 bp, 72 predicted proteins | sample LL1505_MetaG_FD_177992 | JGI IMG/M metagenome (GOLD analysis project Ga0214921, IMG submission 177992) | Freshwater microbial communities from Lake Lanier, Atlanta, Georgia, United States - LL-1505 | ecosystem: Environmental > Aquatic > Freshwater > Lake | place: USA: Georgia | collected... | reverse complement strand
TAGGTTTTATCAAAAACTTATATGCCTTTAGCATATTGTTCTTTTACAAATAATATTTACTATCACCTGCATATTTTAGAAAAATAGTTTATATATTTTCTAATTCCTGCAATTCATCCCCACCGACAAGCGGATGGGGAATTCTTGCAGGTTTCTTTAAAATTTTCCCACTTTCACAAAATCTGAGTATAATGAAGCGTAAAGAAAAAATAACAGTTTTTTCAAAAAATGAAACTTTTCTAAAGGAGATTGTGTATAGTATAGTGTATAACAATCATAGGTAAAACTAAAATGACAAATAGCCAACGATCACCATTTAATAAAGATACAGCTTCGCTAAATTTGCGCGGCTTACATCTTGGTTATCGGGCAGTGCTCGCCCCCGGTTCGGGGACGTAGTAGAGTTATTACAGAAATTACCCTACGAAATCCCTTGAAGAAAACTTCGAGGGATTTTTTTATTTTTACAGTACATTGAAAACTTAATATAGAATTTTTTAAAGTGGTGGCACCAAGGTTTCTCAAACTCTCCGAAAAAAGTGGTGGCCCGTAAGTGAGCAACGAAGGACGACCTTTGCTCAGCCGATGAATTTTGTTGTGTTATTGTCGCGACACTTTGAGATGGCGATTTGATATAAACCAAATCTGATTCAGATCATTAACTAAAATACAAAACGCCTCTGAGGTTTCCGAAGGGCAATATAAACCTATTATTTCGTATTCTTTACCTTCAGAGAAATTATTCTCCAAAGGTTTAGGGTGAGGTGCAAACTTTGTGTCAATCTGATTGATTATCACTTTTACACCGCTTTTGATATAAACGTTCATATTGATGTTTTAAGGTTTTTTGTTTCAATAACATGCCTGTTTTTGAAAAATTTGATATATCACAATTAAATCGAGTGCGAGGAAGACAGCTAATCCGCTGACCTTGGAAGTCAGAGACACTGTGGGCAGCACACAGGCATTCGATTTAAATCGAGATCATGTAGAGGTAACGGCTCCAGACTGTAAATCTGGCCTGAAGAAAAATTGTCGTAAGGACTTCCAGTAGGTGGGTTCGAATCCCACCCTCTACACCAATTTATTAGTTCATAAAAGGATAACACCGCCAATATTTCGTAATACATATTATGTTTATTGAAGTATGCTGTCATTATTGTAAAAATATTTTTTTGAGAAACCAAAAAGAAGTTAATAGAAATAATAAGTTGCAGCGATCAAATTTTTGCTCGATAAAATGCCGAAGTGCTTTTTTCTCTAAAAAAATCGATACACATTGTGCTAATTGTCAAAATAAAATCCAAAAGTCTCAATCGGAGTTTTTAGCAAGCAAAACAGGGAATTTTTTCTGCAACCGTTCGTGCCGAACATCATTTTGTAATAGAGGGAGGGTTCTTAGCGAAAAAACAAAACAAAAAATAAGTGCGGGGAGAAAGGCCAGTTTGCCCAACACGAATACAAAATGTTATGATCTATGCGTTTATTGCAATAAACAATATCATAAGACTAAAAGTAATCGAAAGTTTTGCAGTACAACATGTTACAATTCTAATAAAATGAAAAAAGAATTAAACGTTATATCTAATAGAACTTGGGCAAAAATATTTAAAAGGGCGTTTCCAAATTGGAAGTGCCCCTATTGTGAATGGACTCACACTTATGATGTGCATCATATAAATCCTAGAGTAAATGGAATAGACAATTCTCTGAGTAATTTAGTTTTGCTTTGCCCAAATCACCACTCATTGATTACAAGAAAAATTTGGTTTCCGGATGATTTAAATAAATATTCAGTTGATAAATATTACTCTTTAGAAGATTTTTCTAAATTTTATTATGGTGGCAATATTTGGAAAAATAATTAATTAAAATTGTCATGTGATATAACGTTTGTTGAGTGTGCTATGAGATTCATATCGTGAAATTTCGAATCTTTCTTTGTTCACAAAAAATATGCCCCTGTACGCAAACTGGCAAAGCGACCTCGCTAAGAACGAGATGCCTGTGGATTCGACTTCCACTGGGGGCACCAATACTCTTATCCCTTCCTGACCTTATGACAAACGGCACAGTCGGCAGACTCAAAATCTGTGGTTTTTCTGGGTTCGAATCCCAGGGAAGGGACCAAAATACGCCGCTCTGGAGTAGCCAAATTGCCACAGGCAACAGTTTTAGGAACTGTCTCTATTCTGGGTTGGAATCCCAGGGGCGGCACCATATTTTATGCCCTCATAACCAAATTGGTCTTCGAAACCATTATCTGTAGCGGAGTTGAAAACGTGGGTTCAAATCCTACTGAGGGCACCAACACAATCTACACAATAGTTTATGGGGATGTAGCTCAATTGGGGGAGCAATTGCTTTGCTGAGACTGAGGTTTGAGCAAGCAAAAGGTTGTGGGTTCAAGCCCCATCATCTCCATAATTATAATCAAATGGATTCCATGGCGGAATAGGTAGACGCGCTCGGCTGTGACCCGAGATCATGCGGGTTCAAGTCCCGCTGGAATCCCCAAAATAAAATACAAAATCTGTAACAAAACAGGGAATTATGGCGTATAACTGTAATAAGGATAACAACATGATGAAATCTATGTGGAATCAAAATACAGGAAGTATTTGCTTTACCTCACAAGGGGTAGGGTAGACCACTAGTTTTCAAAACGAAAAGTTTACCAAATCCCTGAAATGAAAAGTTTCAGGGATTTTTTTTAACGATCTGGAAACAGATTGTGTACATTGAAAAGAGAATAGTGTTGAAGAATGCGGGATTGGTATATGGGTTGTGCCCTAGATTTCCAATCTAGAGAAAGCGGTTCGAGTCCGCTATCCCGCCAAAATTTGGCTCTTAGGTGTAAGTAGAGGCACGTCTGTTTGAAGCACAGAAGGGTGGGATGCGAATTCCCAAGGAGCCACCAAAGATTTGGCTCGTTGGCATGTCAAGTGATTGCCGCGGTCTGTTAAACCGTCGTAGCTGGGAGCGTTACCCAGACGAGTCTCCATTTATGGCCATAAAGCATTGTGACGATGCAGGGGTTTTGTAAACCTCAGAGTAGAGTTTGATTCTCTATTTGGCCTCCAACTCTTGGGGAGTAATTCTAGCTGGTTGCTAGACAAAGTTTGCTAAACTTCTGGCACCCTTCTGGGTGTGGGATTCGATTTCTCTGCTCCCCGCCAGGTCTCCCCACACAATCTACACAAAATCTAATTATGGCTTTTAATTTATCTAAATTCCTTAAACAATCTAACACAAAAGAAAATCTAGAAGGCAGTAAAGAAGATAAAGATATGATTAGGGAAGAATCGTGTTGGACAGGTTATGAACAAATTGGAATGAAAGAGAAGGGTGGAAAGAAAGTTCCCAATTGTGTTAAAGAGGATTAGATTTTGTGGAGCATAGTGCCGATGGTGAGGCAACAGAGTTGGAAACTCTGACCAACCGAAAGGTTGATAGTTCGATTCTATTATGTTCCTCCAGTTTATGGATGATTAACCAGTGTGGTATGCTGGAAATGTTTCGAAAACATTTTGTGCTGTAAAAGGCATCGGGATCGTGCCCTGAATCATCCGTTTTGTTTTATTTCCGGTTCGTCTAATGGCAGGACTCCTCGCTTTTCTGTGCTTTAAGGAGCATGGAGAGAACGAGATAGTCGTGGTTCGAATCCATGACCGGAAACCAATTTTAACTTCGGCCTAGCGTAAATGGCACCACGCCTGACTCTTGAGGAATGTGTTTTCAAGGAAACAGAGGAGTGTTTAATCAGTGGAGCCGAAACCAATTTTCTCCGCGTAGCACAATGGCTAGTGCAACCACCTGATAAGCGGTAGACGTAAGTTCGATTCTTGCCGTGGAGACCAATTTACTGTGTAACAACTGATGGTAAAAATTGCATAGTCTTTCAATCGACTTATAATAAGATCAATTTTTTACGTATATATTGTATATGACGATACAAGAAGCTGAAAACAACTTGAAAGAAATTCAAAATAAAATTTCAGATTGTAAACGCGAATTAAACCGACTGAATGTAGATGAATCCGTTGCACAAGGAATGCTAAGCAAAGCTTTAATTAAAAATCTTCCGCCGGGTTTTAAGATTGTGGTTAAGTTTTATTCTGGTTCATATGATCGTTATTTTGACTTGAACTATAATGAAAAAACTATTTGTTCTCGGGATGAAGGGCCTGGTGTTGAATTAGCTTTAGCAAACAAAGCACATGAATTGTTTAACTTTATGAAAGACGGTGGCATAGTTTAACGGCTCAAACGATAGCTTGAGAACATATCTGTCACTATTGAAATATGGACCCAAAAATAGGTTAAATTTTCTATTCAAAAATGAATCATAATAGATTTTGAGTGGTTAGTTCAGTGGTAGAATAGCTCTTTTACACGGAGAAGGTTCGGTGGTTCGAATCCCTCATTGCCTATATATAAAAACAATCATGTACATAATCTCATCACCTAACTACAAAATAGAAACTCAATCTGAATTGATCGAACTTTTCAATCGCCAAGAAGAAGTTGAAAAAGAATTTAATTCCATGAAACAAGAATATGATCTAATGTGGAATCAGTATTGCAAACCACTTCATGATCAATTGGATGTTTTAGCGGGCAAAAAGAAATTGTCAAAAACAGTTTCTTATGTATATTTGGATCGTCCGATTCGTCGCTATCAAAGCGAATTTGGTTTGACTATATCAGAACCAATGTCTTCACACAAGCGATATGCAATCTGGCATAACACTAATAATGAATCGGTTTATGATCTTCGTGACACAGGAGTTTTTTGTGATGGGGGTAAAGAGGAATGGTATTTTTATAATGAAGAACAATTTTTAAACCACGCCAATGATTGGGTGGTGAGTGGTAAATTTCCCGAAAATGGCTACATAGCATAGCGGTTCAATGCGGTGCTACATATACCAGTTCGATTCTGGTTGTAGCTAATATTATTTATGGCCGATTAGAAAAGTGGTTAATTCGCTGGTCTGCAAAATCAGTATCGTTGGTTCAAATCCAACATCGGTCTCCAATTTTACCTCTATGGTCTAAAAGTATGACGATAGTCTCCAAAACTATAGAATGCGGGTCAGTACCGTGTGGAGGTGTTTTTTAGTATAATAATTATTATGAATCCATTTACACAATCTGATTTAGTCTTAAGTGAAGAGTGTAAAGAGCGATTAATATTACATAATTTACCCACTTCAGTCAAAGTTTTTAATTGGTTTGATTTTCCAAAAATTGTATATATGTGCTATAAGCATTATATTAAGTGCAAACAAATAGACAATGAAGATGTTTCTTTTATTTATCGATGGAAACACGCCTGTTATATTAGAAATCTTGACCTTAATAATCACTCTCCGTATTATTCGATTAGGTGTTCTGCTTGTTCGGGAAATGATATTTATGACCATTTACTAGTTTTTAATAAAACAAAAACTCAAATCTTAATGAAACTATGGCATTTATTTGGTTAATATTTCTGGATCATTAATTTAATGACTAGAGTGGCTTTCTCTTTAAAACATAGTTTTAAAGAGAAGAATGTTGTGGGTTCGAGTCCCACACGACCCATCAATTAATCAAATAACTAAAATATCTTTAATGTCATACAAAGACTAACCTAAATATGGGCCTATAACTCGAAGGTCGAGCGGGAGCTTTTTTGTTGCTTAGAGCTTCAATAATCTTCGGGTTTGGGTTCGATTCCCAATGGACCCAAAAACACAATCTGAGGATATTTCGCATAATCTGCGAAATTTAAATATTGTGTGGAAATATTTAGATGAATTAGATAAAGCGGGGAAATATACACAATCTGATTTCCTTCTTAAATTAGCGATGCAAGATCCTTACAAAGTTTTAGGTTTGTCAGATACAGCCACACCAGACGATCTACGAACAAGATACAGAGAATTGGCGCTTAAATACCATCCTGATATTAATCCAGAAGGCGCGGATATTTTTAAAGAGATCAGTAATGCTTATGCCAGTTTAAAAGAAAATCAAGCAAAGGGTGAAAAACCGCGAAAAATTTCAAGAGATGTTTTCAGCCCTTTATATAATTTCTTAAGTTCGGATGATTTTTTAAATTTCTATAATAAAATATTATCAATATACCAAACTGGAAGAATTAGAAAAGAAGAAAAAGAATTAGCAAAAGAAATTGAATGGCTTCGATTAAATTTAAAAGAAATACGTGATGACATTTATGAAGATCCCCTACTGCCTGACTATTTTAGTTTTAGCATTCAAAATATAATATTTATAATTTCAAAAAGCGCTAAGGAAAACCTTAGCGCTAATGATGTGGCTGATTTAGTGTCAAATTATCTTCTGGGAAGATTAATTAGCTAATGTAATTGAATGTGGCTCTGTGTCAGCAAAATTGTACACACCTTGACCAAGGTTGTACTTTTCTGCTACCTGCTCAAGCATAATATTGAATTCATCTGTTTTTTGGTCAATTTCATCTTGAAGCTTATCATATTCATTCTCAAGAAATGTAGTTCTCTTTTTAATTTCGTATAAAGCATCTAAAAGATCAGATCTTTGTGCTTTCAGGTTAATTGTAGTATTCTTTAAATCGATATACTCTCTATATTCAGATGGTGTGAGTGCTTTATATTGTTCCTGCAAGAAAACCTCATCCCTTTATGGGTGAGGATGAATTGCTGTAATTAATTATACGAAAAATAATTCAAAATAAGAAGGTGAAGAACCGTGTTTTCTATAAATAAGAAAATATGGGAAGAAAACTTACTGAAACTCAATGTAAAGTGCAAATTGTTAAACTTTCATTGAACAAGATACAAATCAAGCAATGTTATGAATTGCTTGAAGAATCTGGTAAGTGCTACTCTGAAATGATTCTTGCTCATGTGGAATCAAGAAAAGATAAATGGCTCTCCGAAGGAGAGCTTAAAGCCAAGTTTAAAGGAGCCTTTAAACTACATTCTCAGACCATACAATCCGTAGCAGAGAAAATTAACTCAAATCTAGAAACAACTAGAACAAATAGAGATAGGGAGTTTAAAACTAATGGAAGAATTAAAACAGAATATGCATCTGAACCAAAAAGATTCTTTTCAGTTACTTGGAAAAAGTTAGGAATTAAAATTCAAAATGGAAAGATTCATCTTTCTAATGGATTAAAAAATATTCCTTTGATTGTTAGTCTTCCGCTGAAATATTCCGATTGCAACATTAACATAGCAGAACTTGTTCTTGATGCTGGAATTTTCTATCTTCATTTAACTATTGATACTGGGGTTGTTCCAAAGAATCCAATTGAAAGATTAAAGACGGCAGGAGTTGATATGGGAGAAATACATATTGCTTATTGTACTGCTGATGATGGAAATACAATTGGAATTTCAGGAAGACAACTAAGGTCAGTGAAGCAACTTAGAAACAAAAGACATGCTTCTCTTGGTCAACAATTATCAAAATGCAAGAACGGAAGTAAAAAATATAAAAGACTAAGCAAATTAAAGAAGAAGGCATCAGCTAAATTAAAAAGACAGCAAAGAGATATATTACATAAAGCCAGTAGACAATTAGTTAATTTTTGTGAAGAAAACAAAGTAGCTAATATAGCCATCGGAGATGTGAGAAATATATCAGATGGAGTTGATTTAGGAAAGAAAACTAATCAAAAGATTAGTCAATGGGCACATGGACAGTTTAGCAATTATGTTAAACAAAAATCAAAGACAATCGGGATAAACACAAAATTGATTGATGAAAGTTATTCAAGTAAAACATGTTCAGTATGTGGGCATGTTAAGAAGAGCTCAGTACAGGGACGAAATTACCACTGTAAAGAATGTCAATCGAATGTTCACAGAGATGCTAATGGTTCTGCCAATATCTGTAGTAAGGCAAGATATGGAGAATACAGTAAAGTCCAAGTGAATAAAATAAAGTATCTGAAACCAGTGAAAATTGGCTTCAGTAGACCTTCGGAAGCAAGGCAAGTTGCTGATAAAATGTTAGCTAATACTAACTAATCAGAAGCCCCACCCCTCATGGGTGGGGAGCTTCACCCATGTTATTGATTGTACAAATTTACGATGAATTCAAGCTTCAACACAATAGAGTTTCATATTTTTTGAATCCCATGAATATGTATATCTTGTTGTGAGAACATCTGCCACTTTTTGCTCGCCAGTAAGCCCATTATTAAATCCAACAATTTTTTGTAATTCTAGCACTTGAGCATAATTGCTTCCGTTTCTAAAAAATCCAGTGATTACGCCAGCTGGTTCATGTCCTTGTCCTTTTCTGTAGATAACAATCTTGCTTTGTTGATTCATTTTTTCAGAAAAACTTTTAACAAAATCTGATTTGATTACATTCTTACCGGGGCAATCATGCGTGGTTTTGGGATCTTCTTTATGAATTTTCATTGTTGAAGGATCAAAGCCAAAATGCATGTAGATGTCTGCCATCAAATTAATGGAATTTTGTTTTACCTTTTCTCCATTTCCTGTAGTGAAACTTTCTGATGCATAATCGCCCAGCATTTCCACACCAATTGCTGTATTATTCCAAGATGGAGAATGTACACCTTTCTTATTGATTGGATTAAAAGCCCATACCCCATTCTGATCTACAAAGAAATGTGGACCACCTGACCAGCCCATTCCTGAATAGTATCCCTGCAAATTTACCATATGCGCTTCAGTAAATCCATTTGGTCTTTGAGCAAGAGTGGGAGATCCTGTATTATGAAGAACACAAAATGTAGGTGACCATTGCATGTTATTTGCATAAGAATTTAAATATTCTTTTGTGTTTACTTTTTTACCAATTATTTCAAACATAATTAAATATTACTATTTCTGATAATTGTTTCCTGAGAAGATATTATGTCGCCACATTGTATACATCTGTGCTTACGACATTACCATATCCTATAGACCCATCTGAGTTAAGTACACCAGGAGTAAGGCTGCAATATATTTGATCATTTAATACGATTATTCCACTAGATAATGTTGACGAAGTGGATATTAGTGCACCACCAGTAGATGTAAGCTTATACCAAGTGAATTTTGTGTAATTGAAGGCATTATTGTTTTGAGGGCTTTGAAAAACAAAGCTTGACTGGTATCCACCCTGATTGTAATAATAGTTTATAGTTAGATCAGAAGCCGCACTTACTGAGAATGCGGTGGATACACCTGTGTACACTGAAGTAGAAGGGGTAATTAAAGCAGAGGATATAGACGGGGCGAAATTTGGGTTGATTGTTATAATATTTGAATTTGAAGTGTCGCCTGAAGCAAAACTGTTATTTGGTTGCACCGAAACAAACCATTGATCTCTTGCATCAAATAATATTCTAGATCCTACATCAATTGCGGATTCTGATATTTTACCATCATAATTAGGAAAACTAGTTAGACTTGCGGATATTGGGTACCCATAGACGGAGTTGGAATATTGCACGCCATTATTGGGATTTATTCTGACAAAATAATCTGCCGTAACATAATCTGTTAAAAGAGGAGGAGTGATTGTATAAGCTGATACTATACCGCTAATTCCAGATATTGTGGTGCCGCCTGTAATTATAACAGAATTAGACACAGAGGTATTCACGCCTATATAATTAGCTCCTCTATCCATAATATATGCACCAACAACATTTGTATTTAATCCAATTGAATTAATTGTTAAAGACAAAATAAATGGATATGCATTTGTATTGGCAACACCTGTGACATTCACGGTAGTTAAACCATTTGGTAAAGCCCCATTTGTGACAGTTAAATTTGCATTAGGATCATATACTACATATTCTATACCTGTGCGCTTCCTCCACCACCAAACATTAGAACCGCTTTCTGAAGCATTACCGTCATCTCTGTAATTATAAGATATTTGGTACAAATCATTTACTCTAGCTGTAGTGGGATTTATAGCGGGCAAACCAGATAAATACGGCCTTGTGTAATTGTAAGAATTTACGTATGTTGGTTGATCGGGCAAACTCGTATAAGTGAAATTGAATGCTTGTAAATTTATCGCATCGTTTGAATAGCTATCAACCTGCAAACCGGCGCGGAAAGAATTTGCAAATTTTACAAAAACTGAAACAAAATCTGAAGGCTCAAGCGATGAAGAAAATGTGATCGCCCCTTCGTAATAGTCAATAATATATTGCCCGCGAAAAATAACTTGATTAATTAGTACAACAATATAAGCATCTGGTGGTATTCTTCCATATCTGAGGTAATATGTTTTGTAATCATATGTTGTTGTGGGTTCCCCAATTATATTTTTTCTTTTTTCTGAATATTGTATTATTGCTGAATAAGATTTATATTGTGGCAATCCAGTGCTAGGAATTATGTTGTCTAAAGCAAATGTGAATGAAATTATACCGCTAGCTGGATCGACATTGTATGGTGGTAATACTTTGTTTCCAAATAAATATAAAGTAAAAATATCAGATGTATCCCAAGTGTAAACAATATTATTGCTATCTGCTATGTAAAACTGTTTATAATTTATAGTTCCATTATATGAAGCTGCTGGAACCAAAAGTAGGCCAGATACTGTATAGGCAGGTGTTATTCTAAAAGACTGTTGTCTATTTGTTAAAGCAGAATTTCTATTTAATTGCACAGACTCATAGTAAGCAATATTAGTGGTGTTTGTCCTGCCTGCAATTGGGGTAATATCTACGAGACTATTGTTTGTAAAAGATGCTGTAGCCAGAGTCTGAAACATTTGCCCGTTTATATTTTGCGGATATGAAAGAAATGTTTGGGTAAACGGAACAACAGTTACATGATATAAACTATCGACAGAAGGTAGTAATCTTTGCCCGTTGTTGTCTTCTGTAAAATCTACTCGGTAATAAATTGCTATCACCTTTTGGTTTAGATAGTATTTTTGGGAATTATTTAAAAATATTCTATTACTAAAATTTATTCTATCTTTCGACCATACAAAACTTACTTTTGCCGTAGAATTGCCAGGTGTTGAAAAAGACGTATAAATATAGCTGATAAATTTCAAAGAATCAAAATCATAATCTCTTTCCCAGTACGAGCTGAACAAGCTCATTGTATCCTGCTCAACAAGAGCATTTCTTAAATCCAATTCTGGATAAGTGTTATATTTATAGAGCTTAGAATTGATTCCATCTACCATTGTTCTAAGGTCATTTTCATTTCCTGAGCTGCTTGGGCTAACAATTAAAACCTGCCCACCGTTTGGCCCCCAAGCCACCCTTAAGCTACTGCTCACACCTTGCGCTGTAGCTTTAGAATTATCTGTACCATCACTTGTTACAATGATAAGTGGTTTAAAACTCTGTGAGTATTGTTTAAGAGAAAAGGATAATCCCAAAGCTGAGTTTTGGCAATCGCTAAAAGATGTGGACAATCCATTTATAATAGTATCGAAAATCCAATCTTTGCTCAGAATATAATTTACTGGAGTTTTTCCTGAAGTATCAGTGTAAAAACCCGATGTGTAATTATTAGGATTAATTTTTACAGAAGAATTATCAGAATAAACAACTAATCCGTATGCATAGCTTCCGATTGAATAAATAAATGGATTTGTATTTTGCTGGTAAACAATTTTGTATTTATTTGGAGTGGGAGTAGAAATTAATGTTAAAGATAAATATTGATCATAGTCTTTTTGATATTCACTGATTACCGAAGGAACATTAATAAAATTTGAATCAATTAAATTAATATTTTGAGAATAGAAATTTTGAACAACTGAAGGAAATTGAAGCCTTGAAACAAGCAGCATGGCATCATATAATCGAGATTGTCTGCCAGTGTTATTAATCGTAGCTACCGTGTTTAAAAGCAATGCAGTATCATTTGTAAACACTATATTATTATTGCTAGTGGTGCTAAAACAATTAGAACTTGTGAAGTTGCCGGAGGATGAATTAGAAAGTAAATTTGTTATAAATTGATCAAAGCTATATAATGAAATTAAAAGTTTTGAATTGCCGCCAGAATTGGCCAATCTTCCATATAGATTACTTGTTGAAATAGACATTATAAAGCGCTCTTCAATTCAATTTTAGTAATTTTTGGTGTAAAAACCTGTTAATTTACCAAAACATTAATAACGGCCTGGGTAACGTAGTCGCTAGATATGCCAGATTGTGTAATGATTCCTGTGTCGTTAATTTCCATAGACTTTGAATCATCAAAAAGCACGCTACATATAACACCGACATTAGAGATTAAGCTACCATTAGAAGAAATTGAAGCTCCGTACAATGTTCCAGAGGCAAAACCGATTACACTACTTGAGTTGTAATAGCCCACAGGCTCAACTATTTCTGTAATTTGAGCTGGAGTGGATACATTGATTCTAAAGAAAAAGTCTTTTCCGGTCAAAGCCCCATTTTCAGTTTGCGCTTCTCCATCTACATAAGGATTATACCGATTGGATAAACCCCAAGTCACATATGAAGATTGCGAGCTTCCATCTGTGGTGATTCCCAAATAATATGTCTGATTACTTGAAACAGGGCAATTTGTAAACTGAAATCCATACATCGACGGGAAGCTCTCCGTTGAAAGCGACAATGATGTGTATGATTGTGTGACAGCTAAACCATTCGATATAAAAGCAGACACTATTGTTGAGCTTGGTAAATTCTGAGGATTTAAGTAAATAAAAGCTTTATCGATTGTACCTGTCGAGATTGACTGAAATGATTGCCTTGGAGTAAGATCTAGAGGTATTCCGTAAGTTGGGCTGGACAATATTTCAACATTGACATCATTAATGTTTGCCGCATCTTTTATACTATACCAAGTGTCTCCGTCGTTTAATGTAACCCACAGCCCAATATTTGTTGCTGCAACCAAATAATTAGTTGTAGAATTAGTGAAATACTTCATGTCTGAAACTGATAAATCTTGCCCCGCGAATTTTGAAGTTTTTGTAAAAGATCCACATCTATCTATTGAGCGATATACCCCTGAATCAGTTCCAACAAACCATGTGGCGTTGTTTGAATCATTCATTTTCTTTGTAATGCAATAGCATTGCCTTCCGACTAAATGGAGATTGTTTGATTTATTTTGTGGATAAAAAACCAAACCCGAAGGGTCCGCGACATCACATTGCTTCCAGTTAATCACTTGATATACACCATTAGAAGTGAGTATTATAAGCCATGTGTTTCTGCCTCCACTAGGTACGGGTTGTATTTTAAAAACTTTAGCAGGTAGACCGGGCAGTGAAGCGTTTAGCTTATTTATGTTGAGTATAATATTGTTGCCAAACATTTCTCTTCCATATAGAAGAGTGTGAGGTGATACAAGATTGGGTGAATTGCTGCTTTTGTCAGTGGTGAAAGCCCAAACGCTATAATCTGTTGCTAAATAAATTGCTGGATGCTCTGTTCTATTGTTATTTTCATCATATCTATAAAAAGTATCATAATAAATATCGTATATTTTGTAACCTTCAAAAAAATCACTTGATAAGCTGGTTGCACCTGTTGTTGTATTTGTGGTCCTGAGCACAAAAGATAGCCCAGCTTGTTTTCCGTAAGCTTCATATCTTTTTTTGACCGTTGAGCTTCCGCTATTATTAACGAACCATTCTCCCATATTAATTGATATTACAGGCTCTACAAAAAGTGAATTCTGGACATATACTCCACCAGATTGATAGAATAAACCTAGATCTGTCCCTGCATAAATGTATGAATTTCCCAAGGAGTCTGTGAGTGTTTTATTTGCAAAATAAACAAATTTGGAATTATTGATAGTATCCACTCTATTCCATGTGGAGGAAGATCGAATGTAGCTCCATATGCCTTTATCTGTAGCAAAGAGCGGATTATTGCCATACTGAAAATCTAAAATTAAATTTATTGTTGATGGAGCAGCCGCCACATCATAAGAAGATGGGTCTACACCAAAGGTATATCCTGTGAACGTTGCAGAAGGGTCAAAGCTTGATAGGTTAGAAATCGCAATTGTGTTTTTTAGCCCCCGGTCCACCCCAGATAGATTCTCCCCAGGAATAACCGGGAAAGAAATTAAGCTAGAGCTTATATTTGTAAGAGCATTATAAAGATTATATACATTGGCGTGACTTACCGAATCCATGTGATAGGTTAGCGTTTGAGTCATTCCAAGAGTAATTTTATCTTCAATTCCAAGCACATCATTATATAGCTGGCCAATATAAACTTTTGATCCAGATGTAAGTGGTAATGTTGAAGGCAATGGAGGAATAATATAAACTTTGCCTGCTTTATAAGCCACACTAACTTGAATAAGCTCTGTGTATTGTTGTTGAATATTTGGGTTTGATGAAGACGCACGCAGCCCAATAATTTTAACTATTGTTGTATCACTACTCCATAATGTATTATCAAAATGATCTATCGGTAGCACGGTGTCTTTTGCTGTAGTTGGATCATATGTAGAAGCCAAAACAGCTGCTGGATTAGGTTGTGCTGTAATGATATTGAAAACTTCACCATGCGGGGTGTTGCCAGCATTTGAGATATATTGTCCAATATTAGTTAAACTAATTGTTACTTTGTCAGTGGAATTAAGTGATTTTGTAAATTTAATTAAACCAGCGCTAGAATCATAAGAGAATGGATACTGTGAACCATATACTCCATTCACCTGTGCTATGATTAATGGATACCCCACCCATGGCTCTACATAGTAGTTGCTAAAATCCACCTCATATAAAAGTCTTGATGGATTTAAAGATTTTGAATAAGTAACAGCTTGTGAATTCAAATCCAAAGAGAACACACCTTCGGTCACTGCTTTTTGAAAATAAACATAACAAAATCCTAAATTACAATAACCATTCAAAACATCAGTGGAATATTTCCTACCGGGATTGTTTATTGCATATGCTGATACTATTCCTCCCGATATGGTAATATCAATTGTCAATCCTGTGCCTGATGATCCAGCAAAAAACGCAGAGTTTGGATAAAATCCATCCGTTGGAGTGCCATTTGAGATATAGGGACCAGATATTAAAGTAATTTTCCCTGTATATTGGTTACCTGTGTATTCATCATAGACAGATAGATTCGCTTGTTCTTGAGCTGTTGTAATTGTGTTGATAAATCTTTGATAGCTTTCGAGCCCTTGATTGAACACTTCAGCGGAAGATCTAAAAATTCCATTTGATGTAAATACTACAAGAGTTCCATTTACAATATCAGCTAAACTTGAATAATGTCTTATACTAGAAATCACACCATATTTTGAAGTATTCCATACAATTGGTATCACTACAGGCATTATGCTTTGATCTGAATAACAAAGAACTCTAAAAATCTTAGATGTTGTAGCCACAAAAAATGAATTGTAATAACTTTGAGAAGTGGTATCAGAAAGAGGTCCATTTGATACATCTTTTGTCACACTTACAACATAATCTGATCCATCCAAAGCACTTTGTAACGCATAGGACAACAGATTAGCATAAAACAAGGCAAATAGCCTTTGATTAGGATTTCCTGGGTCAGATACAAGCTCTATCCATTCGGTGTTTGCTTGTTCTCCGTGCAAAACTAAAATTCTTTTTCCAGAAATAGTTTTTGCATAATAAAGAAGGCCACTAGAGCTATTATATACGTATACACCATTTTGAGTGGTATCATCTTGGTTTTTCAGAAGTACATAGTCATTATTAACTAGATTATATCCGTTGATATTTGAAATTGGCTTAGTAATATCAATATTTCCACTTGTTTGGGTATAGGGATTTGTATTTGAAGCACACGCCACGGTAATTTGTGAAAGATTTTGGGTCAGAGCCTCATAATATGTCGTCTTTGTGGTTCTTGATGTAGTTGACGTAGTGACAGTGGTAACTAATTGTGAAGAATTAGATAAATATATTCCATAACTATCAGCCCAAACTACAAGCTCTGGCTTATTACTACTATCGTTGGGATCATCTCCTAACCATTTCACGTAAGTAAATTTACTACTGTTTTGATTATAAGTGGTATTTAAAACATTTGTTGTAAATAAAGTTCCTGTTCCAGAAAGGTAAACAAATAACCCATTATCGGCTGCGGCATATAAAGCGCGATAATTTTCAAAATTACGCTCTGTTAATCCAGTATCGTAAGATGTGGTAATCACTCCTACATTAACAGCTTCAGAGATTCTGTTTATTGATCCAGTGGGGTAATTTGTTGTATTAGTAGTAGGCGTATTCCAGATTGGTTGAAGTGGATTAGCGCCCTGAAGCAAGGTGGCAGAATATAATCCATCTGTAGCTGCAATATAAAAAATATTATTAACTGCCAGATGAGGTGTAAGAATTACTTCACCAGTGGTATATTGATATACATTTACTGTAGCTATAAAATCATTTACTGTAATCGGTTGATACGAGCTATTCAGCGGCAAAGTTATTTTAGCAAAATTAATTCCAAAATCTCGTGATAGATAAAGTATATTCTTAAATTGATTTATAGATTTGGACAAAACCCAAAAATATTTTGGGTTCAAAGTGCTAACCGGAGGTAACGCCCCTGAAGCAGAATATGCTATGAAGTTTCCGAAATAGTTTTCTGAAAATCTATCAGCTACGCCGTAATCTGTACTCCAATTAAGCTTGTATATATTAGAAAAATCTTTTGAATTACCAATCGTTGCAAATAATCCATTTGGAGTGGATATAATCGTTCTTTGCGGCACGGTTGATTCTGAAGAAAAAGCCTTAACATAATTGGTTATTTTTGCAAACACAATTGTGTCGGAATGTTGAATTGGGCAATTTATTACTGGATAAAAATTGACATGATCTCCAGAATCTAGAAGTTTTTTGTAAGGAATTATGCTAGCTGGCGCATTAATTCTAAAAAACCCCAAGTGATCAAGTCCAGACAATCTATAAGGAGGAATTGTGCCAGATTTAATGCTAGAAGCGTTGATTGAGGCTATTTTTGAAGAAGGCAGAATACCAGTAATTTGTATTTGCGGAATTAAAAATTTAATTGAAATATTTGTGGTAGAATAATCTGATATTGAAGGCAAAATGGGCCCCAAGAAATACATAGTTCCATTTGTGCTATCTAAAATATAGGTATTGGGTTCAAGTAATAAATTATTCAGATACACTTCAATATTTGAATAATCTCCATTATTCCATTTAAAAATCTTCAAGAACTTTGTTTCGCCATCTTGTCCCGTGTATGTAGTTCCATCTGTAATTATATATTTATATGGTGAATTATCTGGATTTACATATTGCAGCGTAGTTGATATAAGGGGCGCATTTTCATTTGCGTTAATATAGCAAATTGGACCGGGGGCCAGCGGATATATAATGTTGATTGTAGAATTGATTGGAACAGAGTTTTGTAAAAATAATACTGATCCACTTATTTGATATTGACTAGAAAGCAAAAGATTAGAATTTAGAAAAACTTGAGGAATTCCATAGTTGCTAGCGTTAGTGGGCGGCGTAAAATTAAATGCATTCTGGTTAGCATCGGTAATATTAATTTTAATAACCACTTCATCACTTAAATTAATTTTACTCGGCATGCCGTCTTCGCCAGAATGGACATGATTAAGTAAAGCTTGTTTTAAAAGTTTTTGAAGCTGACTATTTTCTCCAGCTAAATCATTTCTTCGATCAGAGTATGCAATTTGAGTAATTTGAATCGTAGTTACAGCATCTATTGTCACATTATTAACATAAATTTCTCCCACATATATAGCGGGATTGTATAAATCATAATCCGGGTCTGGGTATAATGGCGCAATTATTTCACATAAATATTCTGTATTTGTGCAAACATTTTTTTGAGCCCAAACATAATAATGATTTACTGCAGAAAATCTAAAAAAAGACGGATATTCAGTAGCTGCATGAAAAACTGAAATTACACCTAATCCGGCAGTAACCACAATACACTGTGCCCAAGCTGAATCGTCAAATGGACTCGGCTTCCCAATTTTTTCATATTCTAGTGCTAAATAAGAAAATGGATTCTGGTGATAGGCATCTACAAGAGCTTGTCTTTGCTGCATTACATAAGGGTTTGATTTACACCCCATCCAAATAATTTGCCATCCATTGACGATCCCCTGACCTATATAGTCGTACATTCCGACAAATTGATTTTCAGAAGTATACATATTGTCTTGATCGTAACCAGGGTAGATCAAATTTCCTTGTTCAAGATACAAATATTTATAGATTGGTGTTCGATTAGACATTAGGTTGATATGAATTGCTTGGTTATGATTTCAGAATTGTATACAATATTATTCTCTACATATCCTGTGATAAATAATCCTACAGTTTGAATAGCAGATGTGCTAAATATTACAATTGGATTTTGACGATAAATAGCAGGACCAGCAACTGGATCTTCGTTCGGCGGAACAAATGTTGAAATCCCCAGCGGGTAAGACGTTCCAAAAGACCAATTATAAGATGAAACTATACCAATACTATTATTAACGAATTGGTATCCATTGGTTACAGCTATTCCAGATGAATTTATATATTTATTTACCGTAAATGCGGCCTGTGGAGGCATAAAGTATAGATTATCTGGTCCCATATCCATTTGGATGGCAAATTCATCAAAAAATGCAGCATTTGATGTGGATGACTTAAGTATTACACCAAATTTTATTGTACTTGATGGGTTAGATAATGTAAATATTTGGTTTGGAGTGATTGGTGTATATGTTGAAGGATTTACATTTGTTGGGTCTGTAGTATATCCAAAAGAAACAGAACCACCATTCGCAACAAAATTTGCCGTTAAAATGCCCCTTCTAAATTGAGGTGTAGGTGTAGCGCTTGATTGAGTGGCTGCGTTAAAAGTCTTTGTTAAGAACTGTGATGTACCAGCCCCAGAATATGTTATTAGTACACTTTTGACCACCGGAGTTACATTTTTAGACGCAGTGGTTAAAACAAGCTTAAATTGAATCCATTGACCGGATAAACTTGAAATGTTTCCGAGAATGGAAACTATCTGATTTTGATAGTCTGTGTAATTATCAATTGTAGACAAGCTATAAGAATTTACATAATCTTTATTGTTAAGATTTGTTAATGATGATGCTGTTTTTACATATAATTTTATAGATGTACCCCATTCGTAATTACTTGGAGGAAAGCTACCTGGATTTTGAATATAGCTTTCATCTTGTTGATATCCAGGTATTAAAGCCAACACTTGAATTTGACTCCACGTAGTTACATCAGCGGCATAAAAAGGATCGCTTTCAAAAATGCCCGCTTCCCTCACCATTTTTGTTCCAGAATAAATGTAGTTTGAAGACCCATCGGGCTGTGGAGTGAACAAGTTGATATTATTTACGTTTTGGTTGGGATTTATTTCCACAATTCTTCCAGATGGTGTGGCCTGATTATTACTTTGTTGTTGAATTTGAGAATATATATTATCAGAAATAAGATTATCAACGCTTGATTGATTACCGTATGTATCTGTGAATCTTGCATATACTGTGTATTGTCCTGTAGCAAAATAAGACGTATCGGCTGTTTTAAGAGTTCCGTCAGAATAAGCAAAAATATCTTCTGTGCTTCCAGTTTTAACATACCAATTCAAATTTTTAGGAGATATAAAACTGTTAATCCCCACCAAATTGCCGCTTGAAGAAAGCCCACTATATAAAGCAATAGTCCCTATACCAGTAAGTGCTTGTCCTGAAATAGAAAGTGAAAACGGAACGGGTGTATTTGCGATAAGATTTTGCGTAAAAGTGTTATTATTTAAGCTAATAGGCGAACCGTTTATTGTAATATATGGTGTGAAACTAAGTGGATATTGAAGAAAGTAATTTGCAGATGTTGAAATATTTGAGAATAGATACCCAGAAGCACTATAGCTAAAATTACTAGAATAACCCAATAAATTAGGATCTACATTAACATTTGTATATTGTTCAATAATATATGAAGATGGTAAATTGGCTATACCCAAATCATTATTTTGCATTAAAGTTAATAGCCCATAAGAGTCGCTAGAAGAATACGTGGGAGTGGCCAAAGTTGTAGTTGTAAAATTATTTTCGTTAAAAATAAAACCAGCAAGATCAGTTATAACAATAATTTTCCCTGTGAGCCGAGTGCTATCGATTTGTTTAAAAACTGAACCCACAAAAACTAAAGAACTAGATATGAACCCTTTTATAGTAGATTTAACCACTGGGCTATAAAATATTTTTGATCCTGCAAAACCAACATAAAGATTTCCAGAATTTGAAGAATAATATGCAACATCGGGTCTGAAGAAATTGCTATATTGTAAGCTCAGATTTTGTGTTGAGGGATTATAGATCCAAATTTTTCCAATTGAATTAATTTGATCCCAAGAACCAATGATTAAACCAAATGAAGTGGAATAAAGAAATGTAATTTCTGGTTCAGGAATTTGTGTTGACCAATTTTGTGCAGTAAGTGAAGAATTTGAAAAAGTGAATATTCTTTTTCTTTCTGAAATTTGAGATGTGGGATCGCTAATTTGAGAAATCCCAAAATATGTATTTGTGGACAAAACAGCACAAGCCGTAATTGGCAAATTAGCCGAAGTTATCAATTGAACGTTTTTGTTCACATAGTTATAAATATTACCCGCCGAGTCGCCGAGTAGAATTCCAATATTTGCAATAACAGAAGTGGTAAATATTGAACTATTTAGGGTGTATATATTTATAGTGGTGCTATCCGTGTTTATATAAACACCTGTATCAGTGATTATTAAATATGATTCTAGGCCATTAACATTTATTAAATAAACATATTTTATATTTCCACCAATAGAATTTATTAAATTAACAAACTGACTGCTATTATCGCCAAAATCAAAATTTATATTTTGAATGTATTGCTGTGGAGCTGAAGCGCTCAAGTTAACAATCGTGGTACCATTAAACGGGAAATTTTTATTAGTGGAAATCTCTATTGTAGAAATTCCAATAAAATCTGTGGCTGAAACCAAAACTGCGCCCTTTGTGCTTGTTGCATAATAATCACCCAAGCTCACCAATCTCAGTTCATTTGATGTTATTGGTGTGTTAAAATTGTATCTAATCACATTCTGGGTAAGAGCATTTGCAATCATATTATAGTAATATGTGTTATTGAATTCATCAAAAATCTGATACTCGTTTTGCCCTGAAGAAGTAATTAATGTTTCTATTGCGTAAATTGGCGTGTAATTAAACATCGATTTTTTAATATAATGTGATGTTGTGGGAACCGCCAATGAGGTATATAGCGCAAAATCGCTTTCATCGCCATAATTTACAGGCATAGGCTGTGGTTGATTTAGCTGGTTGTAAATAGAATCATCTGAAGCTAAAACCATACCACGATCTGTATAAATTGTGTAAGAAACCCCTGTATATTTTGTTAAATTATAAACTACGCCATCTGCAGATTCTAATAATTGTGTGGTATAAGGTTCGTTGGATGGCCCAGATGTGACTATATATTGATCGCCAGGACCTATTGATGAATCAATGGTAGGAGTAACAATTAACCAATATTTTCCTTGGCTGAGCAACAAAGGATTTAATAAACTGAATTGTACGAATTTACTAGATCCAGCTGTTAAATTTGAAAGATCTATTGTAGTGGATATACCAAGAACCACAGGGGAGGGAGAATCAAAATAATCTTGATTAATAGTTAAATACGCTTTTGCATTAGACCCAAAGCCTTTAAGTGACCCAATTGTAACACCAACGCCTAATAGATTTTGGTCACCAAATACATTAAGGTCTCCCGCAAAATATTTGAGCGTATTAAACTGAGTGCCTTGGCCAAGATTAATAACTGTAGAAGACAAAGCCGCAAACCTGTGTACTTGCATGGGGCCAAGAAAACCCTCATTAATTGTTATTTGACCTAAAGGAGGTTGTCTTTTGAGAATGAAATTCGCAGAAGGAGAATTAACTCCAGTGACAATGCCGGTTGTATAATTAGAATATATTACGCTTGTAAAACTATAATTATTTTGCTGAATCATTTCCATTAAAGATGGAGCTAGATTATCTACAAAAATTGTTGAATTGTTTACAATGATTGTCGTTGATATATTTGATCCGCCACTAGTTGTTATTCCCCCTGAATATAAGTTCAATTTGATATTGTGATTAGGGTTTGCCGGTTCTAGCAATGTGGCATTTATTTGATTTGAAGATAAAGTATAAGTGGTGATTGCTTTAAATACATTATTGTCAAAAACAAATGCATAATTAGTGTTGAAGCCAGTGACAGTATCAGTGGAATATATTATTAAATTTAAATTTGTTACTGAAGCTGTTATCATCCAACTTATTTTTTCTTAATTTCTGCGCTTTTTGCCTATATTAACCGCGCGGCCTTGATGAATCTAGCACCAATGTCATGGTATCATTTGTAGAGGCATGGAATATATTAGTCATACCCAATCCTGTTGAAGACCCATCATAGGTTAGAAGTTGTACTGCACCATCAAGATTAGCATAATTAAGGCCGATTTCATAATTGTTAACATTTCTAAAATAATACGCAAAGCTACTTCCTGCATTAGAGCCATTAGAAGTGGTGACATATATATAATTCGATACGCCTGAAGGAGGAAAGTTAATGTTACTATTGCTTCCCCACATTATTGAAGTGATGGGAGCTGGAACTTTAATGTACGCCCTTATTTTTAGATTAGCAATATCTATAACCAAAAGATAGTTGGTCGAGGTGGCCGCTATAATCAATTTTCCATCATAATCTTCAATCAATGTAATGTATCCAAATTGTGAGCCATTTTGTGAGATTATGTTAGTGGACGCAAGCAATGGCAAGGTTTGACCTGGGCTTAGGTTTGTGAACCAAAATGGCGCTTGTCCAACTCCATTATCTTCACCATAACCCCATGCATCATAACTATATAAGTCGCCATTTTGAGTAGCAACGAACAACCATCTTCTATTTGTTGCTCTTAATCCATATACAACTAAACTTCTTAAACAAGATACTGATGAACCCAAGCTCCATGAAGTGATTATGCTAATATTTGTTGCTTGAGTGAACCCATAGAGGGCAACAGTCCCATCATTGAAGCCAATAACAAAATTAAGGAGAAACGGAGGAGCGGAAGACTGTTGATTTATACCCCAACTTGTGGCAGCATAGCCATAGATTTGTGAACCATCTACAAATATTGGCTTATTTGATGAAGTAAATTGCGATGATGCAATCTCAGATGGCGACCCAGGTGTATACGAAGTGCTTGTATTATCGTAAGCTGATTGCATCTCAAGTAATGTAATTGTCCAAATATTATTTGCGCTTGAATAATTAAGAACATACAAATAACCTTTGGCAGGATAAGATGTCCCAATTGTAAAGTAAGAGCCATCATATCCTCCAATAGATATATCTTGAGCTGGATAATTTTTGTAATTAGTCCATAATTTTATTATGACATCTTTATTTTGGACATACGATATGTCTATTTGATTAGTAGAGTTGATAACAACTTCGTATCCACCTTCATATACCCCCGTGTTATTCAATGAAGCCCATATGTTTAAGGATTGTGTTATCTTTTTTGGTATTACAGAGTAGCCGTTGGTATACCAGCCAAAAAGAATTGATTTATAACCACCATTAACCAAATCACGGGTTATATAAGCCGAATCATCGTAACTATTACTCGCGTTCAAAACATGTGGAATCATAACGCTTTTTGGAACTGATGGCCAACTATCTGTTGCCCCACCAGTAACATAGACAGATCCCATTCCTAATGTCCAAATATAATGTTGGCTATCTTTGGCTATTTTATATATTGGCGAGCTTGGTGTGAAGTAGTTAGTTGTTGCAATTGTTGTCACACCTACTATCAATCCAATGCTATTATAAGAATTTGTGTTACCAACTACATAAAGGGAATTCAAATTCGAAGCGTTAGAAGAAAGTATAGCAAAACCAGTGGCACCGCTACCAAAACCAGAAGTTCCAGAAATAGTAAGTGAAGGTGCCTGAGTATATCCAAACCCAGGCGCAGTAACTACAACAGAAGTAACTTGAGCATAACTAATACTTGTATATCCCGTGGCTAAAGTGCCAAAACCATTATTTCCAATAAATGTCATTGTTGGTGCCTGAGTGTACCCCAGGCCTGGATTAGTTATTGTTACTGATGTAATCTGTCCATTATTAGTTACAGCAATTCCAGTAGCAGATGTTGTTCCTATACCAGGAGCAGGAGCAGAGAACAAAACAACAGCCCCAGAAGTATACCCGAAACCAGAACTTGAAATTGATACAGATGTTATATATCCACCACTTGTTACAGCATATCCGGCAGCGGTATAATTATTTGCAGCGGATGGAGGTGCAGAAAATAACACTGTAGCGCCAGATGTGTAACCAATTCCGCTAGAGGATATACTCACGCCGCTGACATAGCCTTGATTATTTGGAGTGCTTCCTGAAACGACAAGGCTAAATTGAGAATCTGCAAAAATTAAATTAGAAAACTCAATTGGGGATATAGATCCAGATGAATCATATTTAGTCAAAATATTTGGAGTTGTGGTTAATGTAGTGGTTGTAGCTAGTCCAATTTGACCGCTTGTGTTAAAGCCCCAGGCAAAAACTCCAGAACTTGAAACACCGAGTGAAACATCAGTCCAAGTGCCAGATGCAACAGAGTGTTGAGGGCCTACATCAACAGAAGAAATAACTAAATTAGAAATGTTTCTTGTAGAGCCATTATATGTGAGTTGTGTGATATTTTTGCTGGTGAGGCCAACGGCTGATTGGTATTGACCAAATTCAAATACAGATTGTATACCAGTTTGATTGTTAAATGTTACCACTAGCCCTCTGTAATTAAACACTGAGAACAATTGCACACTGGTGGAAATTAGATATGGAACAGCAGTAGAAGCACCAGAGGCGGGAACAGAAGTACCAAGACAATAATATGAATTATCGCCAAATCCCCATAAAGAATTGTCAGCAGTTATTACATATGAAGAATTGTTTTGCGCATATATATCTCTTGCACTGTATGCAAAATTGATTCTTACAAAAGTAGATGTATTATTTGATCCCAAGTTGACTTGACCAAGCTGACCGTAAGTGTTGTCACCAATTGCATAAACATTACCGAGATTATCTAATGCAAGATTGTGAGTGTATCCAGAAGCAGTTTTAACAACATTTGGTAATCCCATGTAGTATTTTAATGCCGAACCTGAAGACCCTGTGTTGGGATTAAATCTAGAAAGAGAGCCAGCATAATTGTAGCCCATGCCAAAAGACCCCCCTGAGTTTGCGAATCCACTAATGAAATATTGCTGGGTAGATCCCAAGTATGTAACAAAACCATTGAACACAGTATCAGTTTTAAATGAACCTATGTTTAGTTGATAGCTACCAGAAAGTTGGTTTGAATTAAATGTATAGGTGTTATTGTAATTAGATATTGCAATACCTAGCGAAGTAGAAACGGGCAAAATTTTACTCAAAGTAAGCGTAAATATTGTTTTCGAAGTAGCCAAAAATGGATTGAATACCAAAGAATATGTAGGAATGCTATCAATATTTATGGTGGTGGTTCCAATGCCCAGTGACGAAGATTGCAATTCAGCTGTTATGCTAGTGGATATATAAGCACTAGTTTGGGCCGCGCCGAGATTCACAATTGCTGTATTAGAATTGCTATATACGGTAGCAATTCCCAATAATGGATAGGTAGCACTTTGGTTGTATATAAAAAGACCAGAATAAGCGCTAGAAAAGCTCAGGGTTTGAATTCCCGTAGCAACATAAGCACTCAAGGTAACTATTCCCACTGCAGTAGCACCTAAACCACCAATTAAATTAAATGTTGAGATTCCACTTGTAAAGTACGGCCAAACAGGTTTCACCGAAAATGAATTAATCAAGAAAGGTGTAACCGTGAGTCCACTAAATGTACTTGAGTAGCCGCTTGGGCCGTATGCAGTAATGGCCACTCCTGTGACCAAAGAAGTGGTAAACCCAGTGGCATAGCCTGTTGATGTAGCTGTTCCATTAAATAATAAAACAGTGGTATTGAATCCAACTACACCAGAAGACGCAGAAAGAGTAATGGATGTAGAAAGTCCACTAGTGCTAAAATTAAGATTAGCTGTGATTATAAATGATTGAGCAATACCATTTGAGTTGTTCGCTCCACCAGTGATTGTAACAGGAGAAACATTTAAGTTGGTTATTCTCCATCTTTCTGTAGAAAGAATTATCCCAGGTATAGGAGATGTATTAAATCCAAATGGTGCACCCTGCACAGTAATAGCGAGGCCAATAGCAGAAGCCTGAATGGTTGTTGACAATCCAAATGTTGTTGATATGCTTCCACCCAAAACAGTGGAAAGTCCAGAGTAGACCATGTTTATACTTGTGGGGCTACTCACAATATTCACTATTGTCACATTATTGGCGGGGGTGGTGTTGAGTGTATATGTGATATAAGATGTTTGCAAACCAATAACAGGATTATAAGTATTTGCAGTAGTTGATGTTATCAATAATGGCAATGCTGTTATTGATGCTGTCGAAATAGTTCCGGTAGCCACACCAGTAATACTAATTGATCTAGAAGCAGTGACTGCCGCGCCGATTGTCATTGTTATAGATGTGGAAAAGGCATTGGGCAATACTGTAACCACACCTACTGGAAAACCAAGTATTGTTGGAGCGGACGAAACAACATTAATCGGGAAATTACCCTGTGGCGCTGCTGATAATGTACCCGTGTAAATTACTTTTCCATAATATTGGTTGCCGGTAAAAATTCCAGAATTTAACCCAGAACTTAATGTAGAAGTTAATACAAAAGGATTATCTGTAATTAAGGCAGTTGAAATTCCTCTATAGATTGCGTTTATAGTTATTTGTGTGGTAGATGCGGTAGCCACACCATTTATTAAAGTAGTAGTGCTCGAAATAGAGCCAGCAAGAACAGTTTGAATTCCATTATTTGGCGCGGCAAGAATACTGCTGTTAGATGATGTCAACTGATATGTTCTTGCAGTTTTAGGAGTTGCAGTTAATGTTACCGTAGAAATAATAACATTATTTGAATAACTCACATAACTACTTGTGTTCAAAGACACACCGCTTATGGTGATTGGATTTATTGTAAACCCAGCAGTTGATATACTAGTGCCATCTGTTACGCTTAAGCTTGCTGCAGTTGCTACAGATGTTGACCCTAAGCCAATCTGCACTACTTTCACTAAGTCTTGTGGTCCAAAATAAATCGAGCTTGGAGCGCTCACAATTGAAGAACTACCATTTAGGTACAGAAATGTTCCAGCTGGATTGGGGTTATAGGGATAAAGAATTACTGCATTGATATTTTGTTCTTCATAAACACTGTTTGTTGAAAGTCCTACAGTAATTGAAACTTGTGCTTGTTTTTTGCTTGTAATTTTATTCAATATTCCAGAAAGGAAATATGATCCGTTTAAGCTATTGATATCATTTGGAGAAACAATTGTGTAAACTGAAGAAATACCGATTAAATTATTTTCAAAATTGCCAGTAACATCACTCCACACTCTTCCGTCAAATCTGAAAATTCTACTACTTAAATCAGAAAGGATTGTGGTGGTTCTCTGATCGTGAATAGATTTTGAAACTGCATATAAATACCCATCCAAACTTCGAAGAACTCTCACAGAATCTGAATTTGGAAATACATAATTAGTATTAACATTGTAATTCAATGAATTAGATGGCGTGCTTGTATTAAATCCTATTTGCAATGAATGCCAAATAAATTGAGAAACAGATGTTTGCGCATATCCCAAAATTAAACTGCTATTGCCGTTCGTTATGACATTTTCCGGTTCATATAAGTATCCAAATCTAATAATTGGATTAGCTTGAACGCCTGCGGCAAAAAAGTTGGCTTCAGAAGCAAGAACTATGTTTAAGTTATTATCATTAATATATATGCTACTGTTGTCTTTAATGATTGTTATATTATAGATAGGCTGTATGTTTGTTGTTACTTGAGTAAATGTATTATTTCCAAAAGTAATTAATAGTCCATCTGCTTCAACCGTGAATGTCACATTTAACTGTGATGAAAAATTAGAAATTTCAAAAGCTTGTGTTCCCAGCAAGGCTTCAAAAATAAATGTCACTCCATAGCTTGAATTATTATAACACCTATTAAACCAAATATTATTCTTTGTGGATTGGTAAAATGTTTGACCGTTAGTTGTATATATAGATAATAAATTGGAATTGATTCCAGTTAGCGATACTGTAGAAAGTCCGCCCACATTATAGTTTTTAACAAGTTGCCAATCAGAAAGAATATCAAAGTTTTTAGGGCTATAAAGCAACACATTATTTTGGAATTTACCAAAAATCACCGACTCATCCGTTTTATTTATCGTGCCTACCAATGGCTTTGATAGCGATGAAAAATACAAAGATGTGGTGGGGCCTACTTTGAATGTTTCAAGATTATACGTGTTTATATGATTTAGATCATTGCTATTTTGTGTTATTGGTAGATTCTTTAGACTAAATTGTGTTTTATTTTTATCTAAGAAATCAATTCCGTTAATTGAATTAGATAAAAATAATCTGTTGTCAAATGATTTAATATCATATATCGATCCATTGGCACCAGATAGCAACAAATCATCAGAAAATACGTAAGATATTTGAGGATCAAAAACAGCATTTGCAAAGGTAATATATGGAATGGTGCCGATTCCATAACTCTTGCCTGAAACATTTATTGAGTTGATCACTGTTCCGCTCAACACCATGCCGTTGCTACTAAAGGACACGGAAGAAGTGGATATTGAAATAATTACACTCGTTGCAAATCCACCAGAAAGTGAGTAGTTAAATCCAGAATTTAAGCTGAAAGTTTGTTCTGCTCCATATACATTAACGCTCTGAATTGAACCATTATTTGTTATTACATTAGCTATTGTCGATAGGCCATTTATAAGCAATTGTGGTGTGCTGGTATATCCAAATCCAGGGTTAACTATGTTCATTGCGCCCACCCTATAAATCAGAGAAGGTGCTAGGATAGCCCCAGTACCAGAACCTGTTGATGTAACAGTCAGCGAAATATTTGATGTGGTTCCGATACCCGCTTTACTTACTGAAACAGAATAAATTGAATCATAATTTATTGAATTTGTTGAACTGGCGGGAATTATAACTGCTCCACTTCCAAATCCACCGTTGCCCACCACTGTGATGGTTGGGAATGTTGTATATCCATATCCTGGATTTGTCAAACTTATGCTAAATATTGATGAATTTAAGCTTGTAGTTATGGTTGCGGATGCTTGCACAGTCCCCAAGCCAGCAGGAGGAGCAGAAATTTGTACAGTGGCCCCAGCTGTATAACCAACGCCAGGATTAAATACCTGAAGTTGTCCAAGAGAGCCCCTTAGTACAACATTAAATTGAGCACCTGATAGATTAGTGGCGGAAATTTGAGGAATTGTTTTATAGTTACTTCCTGAGTTAACAACTATAACCGACCCCACCCCATAGCTATACACTGGTGTTAATTGTGCTGGCACATAAGTAGAACTTATACTATAGCTAATAGTATTTCCTGACCATAGACCAGAATTAATCACGTTGATTGATTGTAATGTTATAGGCTGTGTTGATACTTGTTGCCAAATTCCGGCAGTAAGATTAGAGCTTAATGTTCTGAATAATCTTGGGTAATTTAATGTACTAGCGTAAACATATTCTGTATTTTCATCAGAAAATGTATGAATTTCAAATTTTGAAATAGGCAAAGATATTCCACCGATTTTAAAATTTGCAAATGGGCCCGTTATCAACCCATTAGTATACAAATAAGTTTTTCCTAAATTATCTCCAATAATCACACTGCCGTGAACATTTTTCATAGCAGTGATGGCATTCGAATAGATCAATCCAGAATACACCACTTGTATTAATTTTGCTCCATTCCAGACAAAAAGTGTTGCGGAATTATTTTGAGAAGCACCGATCAATAGTACGGGATTATTACTATATGTTGCTCTTTCAATTACCGTGAATGTGCAATTAGTTAAAATTTTGGATATTATATTCCAAGTATAAGTATAGGTATTTTGATCATTTGTAGAGTTGCTCTGAAGAACATTATTTGCAAAATCTTTAAACTGAAATTCTGCAGAAACAATACCATCTGCAACACCATCAGGTAGATAGATATTAGTAAAATCATCGTAATCTATCCAATTTGAGAATATTTGATCGGGCAAAATTCTATATCTGAAAGCTTTCACGCCACTTACAATATCTGAAGCATTCAGCTGTGCAACAACGGATGTAGATGAAGTAATGGAAATTGGTGTTGCGTAGTCCTTATTTACAAAACTAACATTAGCAATTGGGCCCTGAGTATCAACCAATGCAGACTCGATATAAAAACTTTCCACTTCATTTGTTTGAGAAATATTTCCAATATTGTCAGCAACCTGAAGAGAGTATCTGTAAAATCCTGACAATGGTTCGCCCACAACTCGACCAGTGTTGTCAGCTACAAAAGAAGGATATGCTGCAAACGTAGATATGCCATAATAGCTAGCATTGTTCATGCTGAACCAACTTCCATAAATCAATTGATCAATTGGATTTTTTTGAACTATTCTGGCTAAATTCAATCCACTGCCGCTATCAATTACAGTGGATAGTCCAAGTAAAACAATTTTTCCACTATCGCTAATTGAGCTTAGAATACCCAACATAGGTGATACGTTGTCAACAATATAGCTAGAAGAAAATCCACTTTGTGGTGATTTAATTCCAGCTTCATTAATAGCATATACTGCGCTTGTTAAATAATTATTATTTGAAATTGCAATATTATTTGTGTCGTATGTAGAAAAAGCCTGATATATAACATCTGGGTTCTTAAACATTCTATAGTCAGTGCCATAATTGGGTATATTAAATGAAGAATCTTGTGTGACTAATGGATTATTGTTGCCAGCAAAAGATATCAAGAGATTATAGCTTGCAGGGAATGAAACAGTAGTTATTCCAGAAATTTGACTTGAAGAAATTGCAAAATTTGAGAATATTGTATTATTTGCATTACCTTTTTCTGTCAAATTTGAAAAATAATTATTTTGAAGCAAAGAATTCCATTGAGTAGAAGCATCAGTATCTGTTATGTACCCTTTTGGAGAATTTACAAGTTTGACTTTTACTTGGTCTACAGAATTGGTATTTTGTGCCAAAAATGATGTAATTGCCACGCGAATATATTGCGGATAATTTAAATATGTAGATATACCAGCAGTAAGTAATTGATTGTTAGATAAATATAATGGAACTTGAATTACATTAGGAATCCATTCTCCAGTGATTAAGTCTTCAAGCCAGAGAGTGTCTCCGAAAATATTACCTTGTTGAACGTAAATGGTATTTTCATTTGAAGAAAAATTATATTTTACCCATTGTTGATATTGAACCTGATACACACCATTTTGTGTTTTGTCTCGCTGTCCAGCTACTAAAATAAAATCACAGTGATTAAGGTAAACTCCATCAGCATATGTCAATCCATACAAAGAAACTGGGCTAGTGATTGCTGATTTTACATTAAATATTGGAGCAGTAATTGGAGGGTTGTAGCTAAAAGTATTTACTTGATTTTGCGTAAAATAAGCACCAATTAGAGGAAAATTAAACGCAGATTGATTTAACACATTCTGAGCAAGAAGATTCTTTCCGTAGCTACTTGAAAAATCAGAGTTTTGAGCTGAATAAAGGTTAAAATATGTAGCGTTATTTGAGTTTTCCAAATAATTATAGTTGGAAACTACATTTGAAGCATTTGTAACTATAATATAGCCATTGCCAGAAAGAGAAATAAATGGATAATATCCATAAGCCACTGAAGTGCTGTCGCCAGGATCTGATTGATATTGCGGAACTGTAAATGAAAGATCTGTAGTTCCATATTTAATACTTAAAGTGGGTAATAATTTAAATCCATCATCGATATCAGATCTAATAAGTGTTAGTTTTGCTACCGCTGCAGAATTAACACTTGGAGCAAATCCATTAAAGATTGTGTGAATTGTGTATTCACCCGAACTAGTTATCAAATTTATATCTACTGGTCCGCTATTGTCACTTGAATAATTAGTAAAGTCTAAAGCAAAAGCTACAATATTTGAAACTCCAGTAAGTGTTCTTAGAAGTGTAGGTTGGTTATAATATTGTCCCAAACTAATATTTTTTGCACTTGTATCAGTGAGACCAAATACAAATTTTCCATTCATATTGATGGATTTATTTGGCGTAAAATTAATTAAATTTGAAGTGGAACTTCCAGAATCTGGAACTGGTATATAGTAGTTGTAAGAATTAATTGTTGGATCAAGCGCGGGATTGCCGTTGGCTGCACCACCATATATTCTCAATCTTGCGTATCTAGTGTTTGTAGCTGCATTTAAAGTGAATGTAATAAGCATTCTTCCAGATTTTACGTCAAATGTTTCATTCAATGTAACGTAAGGTGTACTTGGCGAACCCGAAGAAGCATAGTTTGTCCATGTGATAAAGTCTGGCGATGTTTCTACAGAATATTTAAAATCTGGCAATGTGGTAGGACAATCAGGCGGATTGGCCACTTGAATATTAATAGAAAATTTTTGTATTGTTCCTATTGTTGAAAAATCATACAAAAAATTAATACTATTAGTTATTGATGTTGTAGTTGTAGTAACAGCCACAGAAGTGGGGCTAAAACTATTTTGAGAAATAGCGTCTATTGTATATGAATCACCAGGATTTACGGTTTTTGCATTTACTGTGATTGTGTTTTTGCCAACATTATTAACTGTAACTTCTTGAGAAATAATATTTGCAGCTGAATTGCCATTAGTATTAATATAATATGAGAATGTATCGCTGTTTGTTAAATTTCCACGAGTCTTAATAACAGCAGGTGAAGTAAGTGTGGCATTTGGATTATTTGCTGTGTAATAGAAAAGATTTGTTGCGAGAGGATTGGTTATTGAGCAAGTGTCACTCGCGCTCGAATCAGCGCAATATAAATCATACTGTGCTGTATTATTCCAAGCTAATTGCGCAAAAATGTTATATTGAGACAAACTCTGAGGCAAGGTTTGCCCAACAACTTGAGTTAGTGAATCAGAGAAAGTAAAATTATTAAAATTTATATTAGAATCAACGGACCAACCAACTTTAACAGGGCTAAACCCATTTGTATTTGTGTAAAATTCTACAGATAATGTATTTTCTAGAGAGAATGTTGGAATGCTAGATTGCGCTTCTATTAATGTTAAGTTGTTGTTATTTGGGTTAGAAGAATTTGAATATAACAAAAGGCTACCAGAATAATCATTTTGTGAATTGTAGCTAATTGTTCCTGAGTTAGATGAATTATATAATTTAAACCATGTATTAAGTGAATCTTGATTAGCGAAATTATAGTAATATGGTAATGATTGTTGGGGTGAAATTTTTTCAGAAGGAGTAACTGAAGCCGAAATTACACCATACGCTATACCATATTGACTGGATTCTACAGTTATTGTTGTGGAAGCATTTCGAATATAACATCTCAATTCGCAATATATATTTGTGCTGACAGCCAAGCTTGATGAAAAAATTTGTTCATTAAGAATAACATAATTTGCCTCACCATCTGTCTTATAAAGACTTTTCACTTGGAAAATATTATTGGTTGTGTCGATTATTTCGACAAGAGTAATAATTGTGCCACCCTGAAAAATTTTTGAAACTAACTCTGGATTAAAAATAGTTTGAGAGGTATAATTTATATTTGGAATGTAATTTGCATTTGAACTCCAGGTAGAGTCATCTATAGAAGTATAAATAGTTAAATTTTGCGTAGAAATATCCGCGACAAATTGCTGTCTTAAAAACTTTGTATTGGCGGCTGTATTTGTGGAATTTACTAGATTATTTTCTAAGAAATAAATTGCGCCAGAGCTATAATTAGGCGAGGTTTCAAGCTTGTAGTGTATTTCACTCCAATACACATTATTTGAGGCTGTAAGCTGAAAAGCATGCGATGATATGTAATCTGCATAAGATGCAGCATTCCCAATATTATTAGATGAAGCAATTGTAAAAGAAGCTGGAATATTGCTATCTTTATTAGATATTGGTGCATTGTTAAATAAATAATTGTTTACACTTGTGTTATTTCTGTAACAATTATTTGTAGATGTTAAAAGTAAATTGTCCCAAAAATATGAAGTGATGGAAAGATCAGTAGAGCCTATTAATCCACTTGAGCTTGATGTATTTGCTGTTAAAATGACCGGGTTACTAACATAACCTTTATAGCTATTAAGTACCACTGGAGTTGTAGGGGAATATATTAAATCCGATAAGACATAAATTTCGTCATACCCAGAAAGATTATTAGGAAATTGAGCGCTGGTTCCGTCAGAAAGCAATACGTTGAAGTTAAAAAATATTCGTTTAGCACCCGAAGAATTGCTAAGAGGCCATCCATTTATGATTATATTTCCGCTTCCTGATTTCTGGGTAAAAGTGAAATTATAAGTATTGGGTAATGGTAAAGAATTTATATTTTGCGCGGTCAAATCACAAACATAATCTGTAAGGTTACTGTAATTTCCGCTGAAAGATTTTGGCAATAATGTAAAAATTTCAACAAAATTTGGATCATTAGAGATAGAAATTTCATTAAAGCCGATTATATTAGGTTGCGGTTGATCAGATCTTGGGTCATCATTAACAAGGTTTAAAGAAAAAACTAAATTAACAGTATTATTGCTAGGATTAAAAGTTTGATAGCTATTGCCAAGCACATGATTTTGACCCACCAAATTAACATTTTGTGGATTTAAAATTATTGAGTTTTTAACATATTTGCTTAGCAATAATCCTTGCGGTGCTAAATATAAATTCCAAGCCATTCAATTAAATTTTACTGATTTTTATTCTTTTAACCTTGGAAAATTCTATTAAGTTGTGCAAGTTCGTTACTTGAAACAAAAACACAATTTGTAAGAACGGCATGTTTTGTATTTTTGAATTTAAAAATTATAGATTCAGCATCAAAATCTTCTATGAGAAACATAAAAATTCCATCTGTCTCATATAGTTTTTGAGAGCAATTTTCTGAGAATTCACAAGAAGTGCCGCTGCCGGTTCCGTAAAAAATAATTTTTTTTGACGATGCAGATTGTGTTGAAATTTTTATCTCCAATGTATTCTTGTCGCCGAAAGAATATCCTGATGAATTTTTACTAAAATCATTATCTAGTAAATAAAAAGCTTTTCGCCATTTATTGAATTTTTCTGATTTCCAGGAAATGTCTACATTGTTATATCTTTCTGCATTTGGGCAGATAATACGACAAATATCATCTATCGCAAATATCTTTTGATCCAAAGAAGATTTTTTGTAAATAGCGTATGAAGACACCATTTCATGATTATGACACAAAATTGAATTTATATAAAAAGATGGTAAATTTTGAAATTTTATATTTATCATCTTTTGATCATAGAGATATTTTAATTTTTTAACAACCAAAATATCTTTTGTTGCTTGAACTCTTGCACCTTTAACCAAAGAATGCGCTTTGACAAAATTTTGTTTATCAGCGTGAAATATATTCACAAAAAATGTGCATATTAAAGATAATCCATTTTCAAATTCTACTTCAATGCAATCTGATTGAAAACTAGCTATATCATCAATTGAACAATTTTCTATATTATCGGAATTATTTAAGCTTATTATTTTGTGATCTTTTGTTAGATTGTCAATAGCGATTTCGCCTTCATCAGTTAGTATTAAATTGTTAAAATGAAAACCCTGCATCACAACACTCCTTCAACATAATAATCATTAAATTTAGAAGATGGGTCAGCTAAAGTTTCAAAAACAGAATTTTTCAATGAATTATTTTTAAAATCTTCTGGAACAAAATTTTCAGAATGTCCAAAAACTCCTTCAGCAAAATAGTTTCCTGAATTTTCAAATTTCAAAGAATATACTATTTTGTTATTTAATTTGTTAATAATTTGCAACTCTTTTATTCCATTTTCAAACAATATATATTCTCCTTGCGTCAACGCCCAGGCATTTACATATTTATACTGAGTAAATGAAAATACACAATGACTACTTGAGCATCGTAAACTTGAATCATCAAATACTAATTCATAAATAATATGACTTAGGTTGCTGAATTTTTGTACCACTTTGTAAATTGTTTTATTTAAATCTTTATTCAAACCAAAAACTTCATCCCCAATGTTGATTTGCTCAACTGGCAATTTGCCCAGAGGAGTGGAAATTAAACTTCCTTCTGCTACACAGCTAGGGGTAGACTTCACAGCTAATGATCTAAAAGATTTTTCTTTATAAGATGCGCCAGAATTTCCAATTTGTTTAATAATAAAATTAGGCAAAGTATCTTGGCTGTGGCTCAAAACTCCATTGGCAAAATAACATCCATTATTACTTAAAAATATACCAACAACAGGGCATGGTTTTAATATTTGAATAGATTTTATCGATACTATTTTATCTGATAATTTCAATTTATCATTTATTGTCAACTCGTATGCTTTTTTAAAATTATTTATATTCTCCACATAAATACAATGGGATTCAGAGCATATTAGTTCGCTTTCCTCAAAAACAATTTTGTATGTCGTTTCGCCTAAGGAATGTGTAATTTTTTCTACCTCAAAAGTAGAAAAAACACCATATTCAATCATTCCATACACCTTGTCTTTAATTTTTAAATTTTCAACAGGGATAGATTCTGTTTCATTTATGCTTATCAAAGAACCGAAAGAAACACATCCCATAGAAGAATCAAACGAACCAGAGGCACTAAAAGTATTTGAAAGTGAATCAAGAGATAATATTCCGATAGCAGGAGGTGCAATGATGGTAGGAACGGGTGTCACCGATGGAACAGGTGCCACAGATGGAGCAACAGGAGAGGTGGGTGCAGGCCCAGGAGCAGGTGTCACCGATGGAGCAACAGGAGGGCTCGGCACAGGGCCGGGAGGATTCGGCGCAGGAGATGGCGTAGGAGTGGGCGCAGGAGATGGTGATGGTGCAGGCGATGGTGCGGGAGTTGGCGTAGGAGCGGGTGAAGGTGTAGGCGTAGGTGTGGGCGCAGGAGATGGCGTAGGAGATGGAGCTGGTGTTGGTGTGGGTGCAGGAGATGGTGATGGCGCAGGTGGCGGCGTAGGGGTAGGAGTAGGAGTAGGAGCGGGTGTAGGTGTAGGTGTAGGTGTAGGTGTTGGAGCAGGAGCAGGCGCTGGCGATGGTGACGGAGTTGGTGTTGGTGTAGGCGGTGGAGCTAGCTCTCTTACTTTCAGTGCATAAAGTCCAGCGAACGCATCGGTATAATAAATAACACTATCAGATATAATTACCTCTGATGACGCTATGGAGTTGTATGTCCAATTAATTATATAATTTGAACCAAGGTCTATTATGCAAACAATATTACCTGAATTGTTTATAAATATTTGATTATTTGGTGTGTTTTTTGATATCGATGGCTTAACACCATTTGTATTAGAAAATGACTGCGAGGTGGCCCAAATTATCGATCCAGTAGAAGGATTGATTTTTATTAAACCACCAATGCTCGAATATAAATAAAGTGCATTTACTGTACTATCAAAAGCAATCGCCGGGTTTATGCCCGAGGCATTGTAAGTCTTAGACCATAATACATTTAATCCATTGACATTAACCGCAATAACTGTAGACGGAGCAACAGTATTGGAATTTTGTATATTTGAGCAAGAAATATACAAAGTGCTAATACTGTCATATATCATGTCATATGGTATGAGACTATTACTCAATTTAACTCGATTAATAATAGTACCATCCGCTTCATAGCTTGTTAAAAGTAAACATTTATTATTATTGTCGTAAGTTGCATTATAAATTGTTCCAGAAGAATCCAAGCAAATAGGCGAAGACACTTGATAATTTCCGGTTGCTCCACGCCAAATTGTGCTTCCCGCATAACTTATGGAATTCAAGTCATGCTGTGAATCATTTATAAGCAAATTCCCTTCGGGTGAAAGCGATGGCTTATCTGAGTAATTGCCATTATAATTTATCCATGATATTTGTAAATTATTTGATAATAAAAATCTTTCAGATTGTGATCCAAAATATAAATCATTATTCGTGTTAAAGAAAAATAAACTATGCTTTGTTATGGAGCCAGCTCCCACATCATAGTTAAAATTTTTCACAAGAGAGCCAGACGTTGTATTGTCTTTTATAAAATAAATTGTTCCGTTTTGTCCTGTAGCTCCAAAGTAAACAATCTGACCATTTGAATCGATAATTGGTGCAGTAGAATTATTTTGAGCGACGGTGGGAGTGTATTTCCAGGCTAAATAAGGCTGTAAAATGTTGCCAGGCGAAGTGGCTTTGTTTAAAGTTCCAGAGCAATTATTTTTGCTCGTATTTTGTAAATCATAGCCATATTTGGGCCAACAAGTTTGCGCAAGTGGGTACCCAAATTGCGGAGCGCAAGAAACATTGTAAATTTTAAAATCATAAATTCTTATTTCATCATATGTAAATGAATTTACAGCTTTGGATAAATGTGCTTCAAATGCATTTAGGGTAACATTTGTAGGCAAACCTGGTATGCTTCTTGCAAATTGGAAATAACACTGAACAAAGTAATTTCCATTGCTATTTATTATTTTTGAATTTGTTTCATCTAAACATAAAGTAAAAATATATGGATCTGGAATATCTTTAAAATAATAATAGAATTGAACTGTGTAATTTTCTAAAGATATATTTATGTTTGATAAATCACTATATGAAACAAAGCACAAAGAACAATATTGCCAACTTAGCCAAGCAAAATTATTTAACGAACTCATGGGATATCCTGCCATGATGCTTATCAAATATTGACTATTTACTAATGGTAAACCATTTATCCCAGAATATATAGCGGCAACATATGTGGTAGTTTCTGGTATTTCAAAATCATATAAATTTTGGGTAGAGCCACTATAAGAAGCTGGCGGGCTACCAAGTAAACTAGACCAATAAGGTATTAATGTGGGGTATTTTTGCGTTATGTATGTATAGCAGCATACTCCACTCGATTGCGAAGTTGCACTATTAACTACAGAACTTGAAGGAGGAGGATATGGACTTATTGCCCCACCTGAAATATTGAAACTAAAATTATATTTTTTGCTAAACGCAAAACTTACAAGTTTCATCATAAAAAACTTAATTCCATTTTTTATTCCATTCAATAGATCTTCTGTTAAATTAATTGGGCAATAATAAATTGAACCTAATTCATTATCTCCAATTTTATAAACATTGAATTGAGCACTTAGTGAAAGATTACTGTTAAAATATTGGTATATATATAAATTATATATAGAGCTTGGCTCCATAGCATTAACTGCGTATGTATCTTTTGGGTCTACTATGATTTCAGCAAAAAACGATGTAATATTATTTGAATCATTTGTGTTAATCATCTGTAAATCATTAACAGAGTCAAATCTATTTGAAAAATTATATGTTTTTAAATTAGAGTCATAGTTAAAATTTTTATAAAAAGTAATAGAAAAGCTAGGAAGTATATTATTATAAACAGGAACTAATTTCGGAATTGAAGGTGAATTTAATGCGCTGAAGATGGCATTTTCGGTGTTTTTTAATTTTATGGAAATATTTTTTTCTTTATTTATTGATGTTATTAAATTCTTATTACTGATTATTGTAGCATCAGGGCAATAAATTATATAAATCAAATTATTACTTTCAAAATAAAATTCATTTTGATTTAGTTTTTTAATATTTTCAAATTTCAAACTCAAAATATCAAACTTCTCTGAAGAAAAATTTATTTGTAAATCATTTTTGTTAATAAAAACTTTCCCGACAATATCATTAATTTTGAGAGTGGAATCCTGATATAAGGCATTATTTATTGAACATAACACTGTATTGTTATGGTATATAAAAATGCTATTATCTAAATTTTCTATCTTTATCATTATGTGGAATATATATATTTTATGGTGAAATCTTTTGGCGACCTTAGGCTTATTTTTTTATCAAATGAATTTATTATGATTGTGTTAAATTTTGTTTGATAATTAGCGCCGTTGACTTTATAATTAACTACATCAGTGGAATCAATTATAATTGCTATTGCTTCAAAATCAAAATTGATCTCAACGGCTACAGTATCATTAGCAAAAATATTTTTATTTATATCAAATTTTAATAACGAGCCCTCTTTTATTGCAAAAAAATCTTGACTATTAACTTTTGCTACATAATTCTGATTTAATGTTCTGAAATTTTTATTCGGGATAAAACTTCTTGTGAATTTTTTAAGATATACTGGGTTTTTTACCAAAATGCCATTTAAATAATATGAATCCTTTTCAGATGTTTCTAAAGTCATTACCTGCTCTTCAAAAAAAGTAATAATTTGTTCTATTTTTTGAAAACCATCTATTGTTTTGATAAGATAATTTTTGTTCAAATCTGAAACCTGAATCAAGCCATCGTTTGTATAAACTGTCATAAATTCATCTAATAACGCTTCAAAATTTTTTGTTTTTATTTTGTAGGCTATTTCAGATTCTACTTCTAAATAATTTTCAGCTAAACAGTATTCGTTTTCACTTGCAAGCGGATAATCTTTAAAAATTTCAAAATAATTTTGCTTTCTTTTAAATATATCATATACATTTAATTGATCATTTTTTGATAAAGCGGAAAAAGCACTTACAGCATCTGTTTTAAGAAAATTAAAATATGTAAGAGTGGTAAATAAATTTGTTGCTGAAGGAAAAGTGTTCAAATTAATTTTTAAAATAGCGCTTATTACACTATCATTTGGTAATAATATGTTTCCACCAGCAACATGTAGTTGATCAGATTTGTTTATTGTATTTTCATTTGAGAATTTGAAAACAAAATTATAAGCTAATGCATTTACGCGGTTTTGCAAAATAACAACTGGCTCAATATTGTAAATATTGCCATCAGATGTTTTCAAATACAAATTTAAATAAGCATTTTGTAAATTCAATAAAGCATCATTTGTTAAAAGTGTACATCCAAAATAATAAATTTTATTATCAACAAATTTTACACCATAAGGAGATCCATCTTTAAGAAAATTGATTTGTAATTCAAATAAAGATCCATAAAAATTATAAAATGCCTGTGTGGGGTCGAAAACGAAACTTGGGTTATTTTGAGTAGTTTGTATATATCCTGTTCCGGCTGAATTGGTGTTGAAATTAAAAACAGAATAGCTCAATTGGCTTAATAAAAATGAATTCGAAAAATATTGACTAAATACATCCATTTGGCTCGCTGACAAAATATTAGCCGAAGCGCCAGATGAAACAAAATCTGTGACCACGCCGCCATTTGAGCAATTAATGGTTATTGGTGTGCTGATTTCTATATTAAATGCCTGAGTTACATTAAAGAAAATATTACCATCTAATTGTGAAATATAATCTGAAATTGGAAGAGAAAAGGTAGACCAATAAACTGAATAACCCTCTTGTTGAGAAATTAAATTCATAGGGGAGTCTGTAGTAACATTATTAAATGTTCTTTTAAAAATATACGAAGAAGGATTGGTATCTAACTGAGAGGAAAAAACGATTATTTTTGCATAAAAAACACCATTACTACTTGAAACGCCATTTATATAATTTTCTTTATCAATTTCAGACTGATCTAATGGAAAATAATCATCAGACACAATTGTTGATAATATTTGCTTACCATTAACTTGTTGTCTTTTGTAATAAAAATTTGTTCCATCAAATTTATCACATATTGATATTGAGAATTGAGGAAAAGACGATTGCGTAGAAAAATTACTTGTGGCCATTATTAACCACCTCCAGTTGCGCCGCCATTGTTTCCACCCCCGCCGCCGCCAGAACCAGGTAATTTACCGCCGGTGCTTGTGCCTCCATTGAAATTATTTCCTCCTGTTGGATTGCCGCTTGTATTACCACCGGATGAATTACCAGACCCACTACCTGTATTAGCCGCCCCTATTGTGTTGCCAGATCCATCAGAGATAAATTTTCTAAAGAAAATATTTCCTAATTGCCCAGTGGTATCAGTGACATAATATTTTCCATTTAGTTGTGAATTCAAGCTCACAGGCTTATTCAAAACATTATTAAGAACAAAATCTGTTGTGCTATCTGGCTTGATTCTTACAAGTTTGCTTCTTAATCCCAATCCAGCCCAATCATAAAGGATTGCTACATACTCGTTAGAATCTGGAATTGCCTTCGCTACTGTTGAATTAAATTCAAATTTATTTATAAAATAATTTTTATTTCTATTATAGACATAAATATAGCTTGGTGATGTATTCAATCCAATGGATGGGTTTGAAGTAGAATAATCAATTGATGGCTGAGCAATAAGCAAACTATTTCCAGGTTGATTGAAACCCCTGTCAAGCACTACGGTTGAACCCCCTAGTTTTTCATTAAATACAAAATTTGATTGACCTATTGTGTATAGGCTATTAAATGAAGAATCATATGCTCTAATTGAATTATTCCCCACGGTGCTTATAATCAGGCTGCCAGCATCTGTGAAATCAACATGAATCGGCTTGAATATATTATCAATAAATATATTGCCAACAGTGATTAATATTGAATAGCTAGATGCATAATTTGGCGATGGATAATAACTCCAAAGAACCGTGGAAGGCGTGCTTGTATTATTTGCAAAAACAGTGGGATCAGATGAAACAATTGTGACATTAGGTTGGTAATCTAATATTGTGCCTATTCCAAATAAAGAATTGTATTGAAATTCATTAAAAGATGTTGTTGTGTATGTGAATGTCTCAGCATCAGAAGCAAAACTATCACTTCTTGGATTAGCAAGAGTGAATGGAATTACACTGGATTGATCGATTTGGAAATAGCATGGTCCGCCTGCTTTTATAATCAAATCCATTGCTGGTGTCACTGTTGCATAAAATGTGGCGGATTGAGAATTAGCATTAATTTTATATAGGCCAGCCAAAATAGATCCATCAGAAAGATATTTAAAATATGTTGGATCAGACAATGGGTAATTTACCCCATCTATCTTAACAGATAGATATTGTATATAATTAGCGGCAAAAGCAAGATATTGACTAAATGATGCGTATATCTGCATTGTGGTTGGATTATAGTAAACTCCAAGGATTACAAAATCTCTATCTAATCTGCAAAGCTTAATGTTGCCCTGAATTGCCGACAAAAATTGCCCGTAGGAATCCACTTCCAGCACACGATCATTATCAGTATCAGCGATGAAATATCCACCCGCCCCATTTGAAGTATAATGTTGAGGATTTAATAAAGCAGGAGCTGAGCCAATAAAGTTTTGGTAAGGCGAAAGATAATAATTGTTATTAATATCAAGAAATGAACTAAAGTCCGAATTACCAAATTTCAAACTATCTGTGCTTAGATAAAAATAATTATTTATTTTTGTTGTATCAGCAATTTGAATTTGATACGATTGTGTATTATTATTATCTACAGGTAATATTTCAATGTTGCTACTATTACCTTGTGACCATTTAAATCTTGGATAAGTTGTAACAGATGAATTATTAACATTTGTGTCGTATATTATCCCATTGGCAATACCATTTACATTGAAAAACAGTGATATACTGCTGATTGTGGGTGGCTCAAATCTATCTGCTGAAGATTGTAAATAGAAAATTAAATCAATATATCGAGCTTGTTTATTTATACTTAATGCTTCACCAGAGACTATACCAATTGCAACATCATATCCATAATTTTGCCAATTTCCATTTGAATTTAAATCTCCAATGTTGTCTGCTGTGCGATAATTGAATGTTATTTTTGCTTGACCGTTTGCAGAAGTGGGGGTAGAATATTCAAATATCGCATAATCAAATATCGCGGCTCCACCAGGACCAGCATCGTACCTAAAAACAAAATATCCAGAGGTTGCGTATTGGTTGGCATTAAACGCAAAAATAGAGTCGTTCGTTAGAGCATTTGTTTGTTGATACTCAAGCACTTTAGGGTAGCTAGTATATAATGTGTTACTTGGGAATGGAGGCAAAATAAATTCCAAGCCAAACTGGTCGTTGTTCAACCATCCATATTGAGTAGACCACAAAAATCCAAAGCCAAAAATTTGGGGCTGCACACCGCCATTTTGCCCAGTAAAAGCGCTCAAGTTGAAAATTTTAGCCACTGATGTTGGTCCACTTGCATAAGTACCATTAGAAACCAAAGCGCGTAGAGGTTGTATTGTAGAAATTCTAATTGAATTCAGACTAGACCCAGATGGTGTTAAATTGAAATTGATTAAATTACCATTTGCTGAATTATTGTCAAAAATTAAATAACAATAAATATCACCAAGCGTAACGCCTGTTATAAAATTTTCAGCCATAGTAGAAATGGCCACAGCTATCTTGTCTTCATATTGAAAAGCTGGATAAGAATTGTAGATAAAATTATATTTGTCTGTTTTGCCGCCCTCAATTAAATTGGTAACAGATTGATTCACCCCCCAGGTCCAAGTAGATGGTTTGTTTGATAAATTCCAAGCACTGGCTACAGATAAATACGAATCAGGTTTTGATAAAGTGACACCACCGCTAGTCAAAGATGTGTCAGCTACACCAAAAGTAAAAGCTGTAAACCCTAAACCATTGCTATTTGAAAATGAAACAGAAGTGGAAATAGAATGTATTCGATTATTTAAGCTATCAGATACAAAAGCTGTTGTAAACCCAGGCTGCGCAAAAATATTTGCTGGCCTTTCAAAATAAATTGCACTTGAAGTATCAGATGTTATGCCAGCTATTCCAAAAGAATATTGTGCTAAGAATTTATTATTTGTAACTCCATAACCTACTCCATTTGGAGCACTGTAATTTATCACCCGATTGTTATCAGTATCGACAATGAGTAAATCTAACAAATTTCCTTTATTTGTAAATGCCAATCCCTGTGGATGCGAAAAGCCTTTCAAATTACTTGTTGAGATTCCATTGCTTACATAGGCCTGCGTTATATGCCCTGCCCCATCAGTATTTATTAAGAAATATCCAGCAGATTGACCATTGTATGTGAGATTAAATTGATCATTTGTGCTATAGCCAGTTCCAGCATTTGTTACCAGAATTGTTGAAATTGTTCCATTTACTGAAGTGGAAAAGCCAAACTGAGCGCCCACACCCACGCTATTCGAGCTATAGGATAATAAACTGGTGTTATATATATTAAAGCCAGCAGAATTTGCACCCAATATTTGAGTGATATTAAGCGCAGGAATATTATTGGTGTATGTTTCAATGCCAACAAGCACCCTGTGGTTTCCATAATCTGAAATAAATAAATAGTTATTGCTATTTATTGTTGTAGCAATTATTCCTCTTGGATCACTTAGGGGCTGGTAAATGTTTTGTATTGTTGAACCAGAATTTGCATATTTATATGTGGCAACCCAATATGGAGCTTGCCCTGATGGCCAATAAAATTTTTGTATTTGATTATTTCCAGAGTCGGACACATAAAATGTATTACCTAAGCCATAAACACCCTTAGGAAATGCGAATCCTCCCTGATCATTACCCTGTTGCCCGCGACCACCATTGTAACCAATCTGAGCCTTGTTATTGATGAGACTTCCGTCGGTTACAATAATTCTATTGTTTAGCGTGTCGGCAATATATAAATTATCTGAACCTGAATCATAATGTAAAGCCAATGGTGTATTAAGATTTAGATTAGGGTCAAAATTGATTTTTCTTTGCACAAAATTACCTTGAGGAGTGAATTGAGAAATAAACGAATCTTGAAAACTAGAAACATAAATTGATGTTGCAGATCCTGTAACTCCATATGGATTATTTATAGTTCCTGCAATCGGTGTAGAATTAACACCAGTTACCGTTACATTGGTGGTCACCAAAGGATTGGGTATTGAGTCTTGCGCTGTGAATAAAGCAGTAAAGAAATCTTGCGTGCTGTTTACTTTTATAACATATGATTGCCGAGCAATGCCAGTTACACCATATACTCTATGCGCAGTGGTATCAATTGTTGCAGTAGTAACAGGTTTGTTGTTGATTAAAGAAGTGTCAACAAACCCAGCTAATTGAGTATACGGCATATACAATATCACATTCCATTGCTCACCATCTATATTAAAAAATCCAGATTGTTTTTTAAGCGCCAAAATCAATTGTAATCTATTGACTATCCCATAATTTGAAAGTTGATATGTTGCATCTGGGGATTGCAATGCCGCCAATAATGAATCAATTTGCTGATGCGTAAGTGTTCCAATATTCAATAAAGAGTTGTGGTCGATCAAAGGAAGCCGATTAGGGTCCAAAGTTCCAGTGGAGATTTTATTAGCATCAATATAATCAATATTATTTGAGGATAAGAAGCCAGTAACATGGGCCCCTAAATCGATGGGAGAAGGTTCATTAGAACCGCCCACATGTAAGTGGTTTTTAACTAAATCAGATAGAGAAGCAAGAACTGAAATTACCTGCCTTCCATGCGCAGAATCATTATAAACTGTTAGAGTAAAAGTACCAGCAGCGGTATCAATGACTAAATCTGCCGCTCCAAGGCCAATATAATTTACAGGATCAACAATTTGTGTAAGTGAAGAAATAAAATTGACAGTTTTATCAACAGGCGTAGTATCTGTTTCTATTGCATAAAAATAAAATCTATATGTTCCTGTGATTGCGTTTAAAGGAAGGGAAAGATTTATCTGAACTGGATTGCTGGTCTCTGCATAAGTGTAATTAATATGACCTTTTCCTGAGGAAATTTGAACAGCTTGCTCATTTGGGACAACAGAAAGGGTCCAAGAATTTAATTGCGCTCCCATATTGTCGTAAACAGGAGCTATACCATTACCAAATATATTGTAAACATTATATAATTGATTTTCAATAGTGATAAATCTATTTTTATCTAAATCAAGATTACTTGCTGTAGATAAATTGGGAACAAAATATCCCAATTGGTAAATTGGAGTAACATTCATAATTGTGGTTTGCTTACGTCAACGATAAAACCTTGCCCCCAAAGTGATTGCCCATATACAAAGCCCGCTGGACCAGGCGGCCTGATATTGTTTGTATTCTGAGGTGCTTGTACAGTTTCGATTGCCACTTGTCCATACGGCGCAGCATTAATAAGTGGATTTTTTTGAGATGAATAATAAAGAATTGCATCTGATAAACTATCGAACCTCATAACAGAAATATTCTTATTTTGAGGCAGCAGCACCTATTAAGCCTGGTCAATTACTGGGTTTCGCGCTCCTTTAACCTCAGCCACAATCAGATTTTCAAAAATTTTAAAATCGTAACGTATGGTCGAATAAAGGTATTTATCGGCAATAGATTCATCTGATTCCACCGCTATCTCAAAATACCCCCAGTGCTTCAAAGGCTTAGAAACATAGGCTTTCAAATTAATTGTTTCATAAGTGCTGGCACAAAAATATTGAAATAATTCGCCCACTTTCTTCTTTGCCTGTTCATTTTTTGGCAACAATAATGAACTAACTTGACCAGCATCACCAGGTTTGGATTCGTCACTAAATATGATGATTTTATCATAACCAATATATGGCCCTTGTCCATTATTTTTTTCATCAACTTTAGGCTCGAAAAATTCCAAATCAATAATGTTATTTTTTTCTAATGGAACAGTAATTATTTCCTGTCGCTGTTGAGTGTCTTGATAAAAATAAATTCCTTCATAAAATAAATTCTGTGTGTTGCTACTACTTTCAAAAGAGTAGCCTTCACCCTCAGATCCAATTAAATATCCATGTAATTCTGTTATATTTGTGGCCAGTCCCACGGATATATTCTTTTTTCTAAAATAAAAAAGATCTCTATCTTTGTTATTGGTTGCATCAAATCTTGAGCTAAATTTTATGCCGTCAATCGGAGCTGAATCTTTTTCACCTGCATACCAGTACATGATTGCCACATCACTCAGTCCGGTCACACTATTTTCTACCAAAGGCGAAACCAGAGTTAATTGACAAATTGTTTGCAAAACTTTAAAATACGAATCCTGTGTGCTATATGGTATAACCCTCAATTGCGCCAGATTGGGAATCAAAAATGTATCTAAAATTGCCGGCAAAGAAGCTTGGTCTGAAATTTGTAAAAATGGGCCAAGCGTGGGCCCAAGATCATATGCAAAATGATTCTGTAATTCTGTACGATCAACCAAACTATTAATGATATCTTGAAATCTCATCCCAGGGAACGAAAACCCAGTTCTGCTTATTATCATTGTTTTAGGATCTTTGAATAAATATGACAAAGGATCTTCTGTTGAAATTTTAATTGTTGTTTGATCTAAACTCTCTTCAACATTTACTTGTGTGATTACACCTTCTCCCCAGATATAAGTATCATCACCAAATCCAGCTTTTAACCTCAGAACAGCAATATTATTTCGCATCCATTGCAATAAAGAATATCCCTCGCTAGTTCTATTTAAATTTATAAATGTAAAATTCAATCTGCCAGTTATAGAAACGCCGTCTTTTTCAATATCCTTTTCAACTGTAACATTAACCAATGATTGGGTTAAAACATCACTAACATTTTTAGTTGATTTTCCAAAAGAAACATCATATTGAACATAACTTTGAGTAATATCAGGATCTTTTGTTACTGGTCCATTATTGAATTTATTAAAAACATGCCCGCCAAGATCTAAAGGCATTGTTATCTTATAAAGAACTGAAGTGTTTCCGGCATCTTGGCTTTTTTTTGAAATAGCAGTGGGAAAAGAAGGATTCACCGATCTTTTGTCTATATAGGCCGACGCATTAATGTATCTAGTTTTGTCAGCATCTTGAAAAGTGTACAGAGCATTGTCTAATATAAATTTTTGTATCAAAGAATCTGAATTAGCAACATCCTCTAAACTGCTATTTGGCAATACCTGTCTATTCGAGAAATAATTTCTTTGATTAATGGGCTCTTGTGTTGTAAGCTCGGGAACATTATTTTTATCTATGGGCATAAATAAAGGCGGGCCATATTTGAAAATAAAATTGCACATTTTTGCGACAATTTGTATTTGGGAAGAGCCATCAAGATGATGTTTAAACTCATCTCCGCCTCCAGTGTTGGCATACTGTATCCTTGGTTTCCCTATTTGCTGCCATTCATGTGGATTGGAACTACTTCCAACATACATGTATTGAGCTGAATAAAAAACATAAACCTCAAATTGTGTTGGCGATTTTTCGTTAGATTGACCACCAACATTTATTTTAGGCATTTTATCCAAAATTATACTATTTGAAAGTGGATTCACAGTATTGGATGTAATTTTGGTATCAGACTTATTAAAAAATAATCTAGCTGGATCGGTTGAATTAAAATATAAAGTATACAGCCCCACTGTTTTTGATTGTGCATATTTATTTCTTGCACTTTCGCTTGACATAAAATTAAAATCACCCCATTGAATCCATATCTCAGGTTGTTTTCCAAAAACTTGTCCATCAAGGCTATAAAAAGTATTTTGCGAACCAACTGTAACAATATTTTCAAATTTAATCGTAAATCCAACCGGGGTGGTTCCATTTGATAGATTGATATATTGTGTAGAAAGTTGATTTACTCCCTGGCTATTATTGAGATAATAATATTTCGAATCAGGATGATGAGCGAAATCCAAATACATAGGATATTTTCTGGTTAATACTACTATTGAATTTGAAGCAACTACCACAACTGAAGATGTTTCTGAATCATTATTTACATAAGCATACGGCTGTGCATTAGCTACCGTTGATGAATTTTTAATTTCGTAACCCAAGTATTTTTTGATATTAAAATTTGACCCAACAACATTAGAAACTGTCCAATAATTATAACTCGTAAGAGTGATAAGCTCCCCAGTAGATTTTAAATTTTTTACCTCTGGTTCTGTAAAAGATGTTGCTGGAATATTCACCGGACCCAGATATTGTGGATTTTGAGGAACATTCGCACCCGTTCCCTGGCTAAACGGATCAGGAACTGGTTGGTTTAAATTAAATACCAAAGATGTGTTATAATATAAATCCTCTAAATCAACTGGAGATTTGATAAAATCGTAATAAGGATGCACTTCGTCTGGCCCCATACAAACATCAAGAAATGTGCAATAAGGCGCTCCCTTAAATTCTATATGTCCAGGCATAATTCCGTGACCGGTACTTACCAATGATTCAGAGATGATCTGCCTCACGTCAGGGTTTACAAACGATTTGCCTTGTTCGCCTCCGGGGTTCGGGTGATAGTTGTTATCAATGACAGATTGTATCACTCTGCCTTCCAATGATGCATTTCTTGGCGGAATCCAAAGCCTCCCCACATCAATTTGAATATGTAAATCTTGATTATATGTTGTGCCTAAAACAGGAAGTGTTTTAATGGTGCTATAGACAGGCGATGTTCCGATTGGCATTTACTATTTTATTAAGTAAATCTGAGCCAAAACCCTCAAACTAAACCTATAGTTCTGAATGTTGCATTCAAAGAGAAATATTTATCACATAAAACTTCATAAATATAATTTGCGTCAATAAATTGAATGCCAACATATATTCCATTATAATCAACAAAAGCCACCCTTTGTGGACCAGAAAGATCTTTTTTGTAAAACGAAGTGGTAACAGGAGAATTATTAAATTTGAGAATTTTAATCTGCGAAGACTGAATCAAGCTATTCAACTGATTGACGAATGTGTTATTACCAATCGCAGTGTTATTGCCAAGAGATCCATATATTAGTATTGGAGCTCCGTGAGTTATTAGATAACTTGTGTAAATTAGATTAATAACAAAAATTTTGCCTAAACAACCGAAGGCTATCGAAAAATCTGTTCGATCTGGATGCGCATCATCTTTGCACACTGAAATATTGTCAATATTTTGGGAATCAATACCTAAATCACTAAAATCAAATAATTTATAAGGCGGATAATTATTCAAATTTAAATCTCGAATATAAATGGCTGTATTTGTCTTAAATTGAGCGCTTGAGGCGAATGTATAAAACAATAGTACACTGGAATTATGCACTTTAATTCCAGGAAAATAAGCATTCACAGTTCCGCCTAGTGTATAGGTTGATAAAATACCAGACTCTTCTAGTTCTGCATCATCTGATTTACCCTCTACTAAATATTTAGTGGGGCCGTTGATATTATTATATAATGAATTGTTTGCATAAATTAAATTTCCACCAGCTGTAGCTCCCGCCAAGTATAGATTGTTATCTTTGTAATCTATACTTGCATAATTTGCAATAGACAAATAGGGCATAATATCATTCGCTTTATCATCTGGATAATAAGATCCTTGAGGAGATGTTTGTGCTACAAAATAATTGGGTAAATCTGCTTCATAATGTACAGTGATTGTGCTTGCATATTTGTTTATCTGTCCAGTGATATGCATAGTAACCGATTTTGCCAGAGCTGGATTTTCAGTTGTCAAATTACTAAATGTCCCAGAAGAGGTGGGGGTGAAAATTAATTGATTATTATTCGTGCATCTTCTATATGATTCTGTGGAATATTGTCTAACATTTAATGTGGACAGAGTAGTAGCTGTATTAACTACAGTTTGCACTGTATTTGTCATACCATTCTTTTTTGCATCTAAAGAAGATATTTGCGGCTTGGTTCCCGTTCTGAAATATATATCATATGGTTTCACGCCAGAAACAATTTTGAATGAAGTACCACTGACTAAATCAGTTTTATAATTAACTTCCATATCTTTAGGTAAATTTACATTCCAAGTGGGGCTGTAAATTGCCCCATTTATTGAAATGCCTACTTTTGGATCGTAAATGATACTGCCGCTACTTGGTATATCTAAAAATAAAGAAAAATCAGAACATTGTTGTCCTACATAGCTGGCTGGGGTTAGCGGTAAATCTTCATAGAAGCCTAAAGGTGGAGCAGCAGGAAGTACGGTGTTTTGATAACTAAAAAAATTAATTGTTGTCGAGGAAACAGTAATATTTGAAAAGTTTAATTCAAACTCGGGTGAGTAATTTTCGACAAATACTCGCAATAGCAAATTTGTCATTGTTGGAGGAAGTGTAAAAGGTATTTTGATTGCGTATGATACACCTCCCACTTTTTTTGTAAATGATTCATATGGTGTGCTAAATATTTTTAATAAAAATTTTCCGGTAACTGTATCAATCAAATCCACTTCTATTTTAATTTTTGCTTTTTTTACATTTTCTGTTTCGGCATTTAAACTTATGTTCCAGAATCCTTCGGCCACCTCTGCATTAGACAAATTATTATTAATAAAAATGAAATCTATTTCAGTAGCTACAGGATTTAAACTAGCGCCGCCAGTTATTCTTGAAAAAATACGAGTGGTGTCTTGTGGTTGTTGAAAATCCAAAGTGAGCAATGAGCTCAAGCTACCTACATCGGAGAAAATTGAATTATATGCTCGTTCATTATCGTATGTTTCGCCTGTAAATGTTTTATTTGTGAGATAATATTTGTTTTTATCAGCTGTATATTTTCCTGTCCAGCCAAAATCTTTTTGCGCTTGCAAATTTCCACCGTTTGTAACAGATTTTGGGTAGTATATTGGTAAATAAACAATAAAATCAGAATCTAAAACAAAACTTATTTGTGGTAAATCAAAAGAAGACAAATTTTCAAAATTTATGTTTTTTACAATGTCATTTAATGTGGTAATTGCGTAAATTCCAACATAAAGATCAAATGGCTGAGAAGCTATTTTAAAATTGTAATTAGATTCATTGATCATTAAATCTGCATAAATTGTTTGTAAAACAGATTCAATATTTCCAGAAACTAAAACATTATCAAATGTCCACGATTTGTCATAATTTGCCACTTTTAACGATGAAGCGTTGCTTCCTGCTTGAGGAATATACTTCAAATGATGGGCGTAGGCAAAGCCACTTATTGAAGAATCATTTGGGTCATATGTAGAATAATTTTGCCCTCTATTTAAAGCAAAAATTCTATAAACAAGTTTTATGTCAAAGGCATCAGAAGTATCTAACTTAAGAGCATTTATAGCTGTGGTTAAAAATCCCGGTTGTAAGATATTGTTTCCAGTGTAATCATAAGATGATATAAGTTTGAATGTGAGTAGCGGTGTTTGAGCAAAAACATCTTCGAGTTTAGGAGAGCTGTAAAAAATTTTCGGAGTGTAGGTGATTGTTCTGCTTTGATATTTACTTGAGCTATTATCATAAGCGCCCAAACAACTCACTCCTCTTGCTGGACCACCATAATAAGATTCCGACTGAATTGCTCCACCTTTTGGGTCAAAATATTGAGCACCATTGGTATCAAAATAAACATTTTGAAAAGTTTGCTTTGTGTAATCCTGTAAATCACTTTGAAATTCATACACTGGGTTATCAGATTTATTAAGGATTTCCGAAAGAGGCAAAATACGAAAAGGTTCAGTGGTATTAGCTTCGCCATCAGCGGCATTTACAGTATAAACGCCAGACTGCTGTTTTGTTTTAGGCTGCAAAGTATTCACAGTAATATTGTTATTACCCACTATATTAGTGGTGCCGCGAAAAATCAGCTGTTGATAGAAAGGCCTCGGACCTATAATAACTCCTAAATTGGTAGCTAAAGGAAATGGGGTAAATGGAAAAGATATTATTAAAAGATGAAGATTTAAAGAATGAGCAAATCCCGGAGAATTTGTTACATAATCTGGATTAAATACTTTAATATGAGTGTTGCAGCCAACTACTCTATCAAAAGCGGGCCAGGTATACGCTCCGCTACTATCAGTGCCTCCAGAGAAATTAAGTTGGCCAGAACTAGTATCAATCACACTTACATATGAAATAGTGGGCACAAATTGACCTGAAATTAATAAGGAATATCCGATTGCATTACATGGCAACTGAGCGCTTGAGGTGCCAATTCCTTCTGAAAATCTAAAATTAACACGATCTGCTGTGAAAAACATTATTTTTTTAATAGTGATAATTAAAGAAGAACCAGGATAGTTATTTTTTATAAAAACGCTTTTAACTTTTGGGTAAGATGATCGATTAAGCTGATCGTTTGCTGTTTTGAACCTGACAGTGGAAAACTGAGAACCATCGCTTATTCCCGTAAACGATGTAGCATTTTTTTCTCCTAGATTAATACGTAGCCTAGTTAGGTATAAACTTCCAATCTTTACTTGACTTCCAGATGATGTGATTATATAAACATCGCATCCAGCTGTGGTGGATATAGCTTCGCTAGTTACCGGTGAATCACCAGAATAAAAAGACATGTCATATGTGATTTGCGCACATGACAAAGGGTTATTGGCATCATATTGAGGAAAAGTATAATTTACAATTTGTGCATCTTCTTTTGAAGAGCTTGTAGCCACATAATTGGTATTATCGGCTAATTTAATTGATGTGCCATAAACACTATTATTAAATGTATCCAGCGGCCTTGTGGCGTTATAAATTGGCGCGCTGGGATCACCTCTATAAATTTTTGCCGGTGACACCGTAACATCCGGGCTACCTTCTATAGGAACTATATAATTTCGAAATCTTCCGCGATCAATCACAAGTGTTCGAAATCCCAACAAGGGATTTATTCCACCAATATTAGGCGGCGTTTGCGGCACCCAGGAAACCCCGTTGGCGCAGGGCTGTCTATCTGGATTTTGGTATGCAGCAGGTGTACTCATGAGTTAAGGAAATCTTCTATAAATTTTTTCTGTTCGTTTATTTTATTTTTTAACATTTCTACATTTTCTGTATTTTCTTTTTTAATATTCTGATGAACAAGCTTTAAATCATTTTGTGTCACTGGTTTTTTATGTTCTTCACTAGCTGATAATCTTTTCTCTAATTCTAAAACGGTTTGTGTATTTATATTTCTTGATTCAATATTTTTCTGCTCAATTATATTTTGTATATTTTGATTATCAAAATTAAATTGCAAATTAGTTTCTATGTTGTTTATATTTTCAAATATCTCATTGGTCTTATTTTCAATTATTTTATTTTCTGAATTTAAAATATTTTGTGATATTTCTTCAGCATCTACAATTATATTTTGCTCGTTGATGTTTTGTTTTGTTTCAGTTTTTGGCAATAAATCAAGTATTTTATTGAATTTTTTATCGATCAAATCTTCTATATCAGTAGTTTTGGAATTTGGGCTATTTTGTTCAGATTGTGTTTGTTTTGGGAATAGAATTTGAGAATAAGCCCTGTAATAAGGAAAACAATTTTCATGATCTGGAAACTCTTGATTAAATGTGTCTCCAGTGGTTCTAAGATTTTTAGGAAAAACTTTTCCGCGAATTTCCCAATTTGGGCTGATAATATAATCAGTTAAATTAATATCATCAAATTCTAGAAAAGCTTCCATTATTTGCTTTTTACAGTGGTTGCTCCTGGTGTCGCGCCAGATGCTTTACCAGCGCCTTCGACGCCACCACCAGCTTCAAGAAACTTTTCAAGAGGTCCTTTAACTCTTTGATCTTGGGGTCCATAAGTTTTTCCAATCATGAGTGCATATTTGGCTTTAAGAATTTCATTTGCATAAGCTTGTGGAATTCTTGTAGAAAACAAAGTTACAGTATTTTGTATTTTTGATTTACTTGCGGAATTTCCAGAATTAGCTGCTATTAAAGAATACGCTGGAGCAAGTTCTGTGCGATAAATATTTGCTATTTGTGCATAAATTGAAATTAATTCTCCTACATAAACAGTGACAGGCCCCACCCCACCAGTTGTATTAAAAGAAGGAGCAGCTTCTTGGCAAATTTTACATCCTTCAGTGCCCAAATCAATTATTTCTTGATAAGATTCAAGAATGCTCTTGCCTGAAGGGCCCGGATTTAATAAAATATCCATTTGCCTTGTATAACTATTGTATTCGTTTATTTTTATATTAATACCAGATTGCAAAGCAGCTAATTCTGCTTGAACATCACTTTCAGATTGATATTCTACTTTAGCGGTTTGAGCCGCCTTTGCAACTTCTATAAGCATAGGCCAGAAATCTTTTGCCGCTGTGGATGCTTGTAAATATTGTTGATATATATTTTTATAATCTTGATAATCTTGATACACTTGCTCTATGCTAACATTTTTTGTTATGTCATTTGCCTGTTGTGCTATTGCACAAGCAGACATATATGATGGTACGAAATTTAAAACTTGGCACTGCTCTTTATCTTTATCAAGTTTTGATTCAGCTGCACTAAGATTAGATTCGGCTATGGCTACATTATTTTTTAATAGTATAGATTTTTTTGTTACTTCCGCCACCCATGGATTTGCTTTCTCAAACTCTTTTAGTTTATCTGTTTCTTCTTTGTTATTGCCTTTTGGTCCAGTATTTGATTTGGAATCTGACTGTGTGCCAATACCTTGTGGGCCCCAAGTAGGTTTCTTAGAGGGTTTTTCTTGTTCTTTTTCTTGATCAGCTGCTTCTCTTCTAAAAATCATTTTATGTTTTTTTCCCTAATTGTGATAACGATTGACCAGCCACACCATTTGGCCCGAAAGCTGTTGCAACTGGACCAAACCAATTGAGCCAATGCGCAAATGGAGAATCAACCACCCTTTCTATCCATGGACCCGCCTGTTCGATTAATTCTCTTTTGCGATTAGCTTGTTCTCTAGCAAAATCGAGATGATACTTATAAACTTTTTCACTTAATGCCAATTGATCAAAAGTTGCTTTTGCGGTTTCATTAATAGCATCTTGAATATTTAATACATCTGGAGATTGTTTGCCAAGAACTTTTACGGCAGTTTGTAAAGTTTCACCATATTCTTTTGTTACAGCAGATAGGTCTTTCTCACCAATGCTCATCATTAGCTTGAACATTATTGCGCCAAAATAATTGTTATTGATAACATCAATAACATAATTAACCATTAATGGATTAGTTGCTTCATTTTGCAATTTTTGTAATTGTTGTAAAGTGCCATTTATATCAAACCCGCTTCTTTTATAGTAATTAAAAACCCAATCAATGCTTTTATTGATAAAATCTGGATATGAAGCTTTAACCATAAATCCACTAGCAATAAAATTGCTTAATGCTTTGGCAATTTTCAAAGCACCTTCTGGGCCACTATATGCAAGCATATTACCACCAGAAGGCCCTTCAAAAAAATACTGGAGTTGTTTTGGGTTTGTGTATTTTGGATCTGTGGACCCCATTGTGCTCAATAAATTAGAAAGGTCTTGATACACCTGGAACCGCTCTTTCATAATATCGGGACTTCGCTCACCAGATTGAACAGCGCTTTGAACAGCGCTTTGAGTTCCTGAAATTGCACTCTGTATGCCTTTTTTTAATGCTTCACAAGCCCCGTATCCCACTCCCGCAGTTTCAGCACCAACAATTGCGCAAATTCCATCACCGAGCAATCCACCAATATCAATTCCAGCTTTTTTTTTCATCATTTTGTAATTAAATAAGATGCGGTGTCGCACTTTTCACATTTGCATTTTATTGCATTTTTTCCATTCTTAAATTTTACATCTTCGTATTCATTAGATTTAAAATGATCTCGACACTTCACACAATAAAAATGTACAAATTTTTCATGCCGCTTTATAGATTCCGCTGTACTTGTGATAATTCTATTCATGAACTGCACCTAACAATAAATGATTATAAAAGCGTAATGGTTTGCCCTTGTGGTGAAGGCGAAATGAAAAGAGTATTTGATTCTTTTTCTACCAAAGAGGGAAGAACAAATAATCAAAAAAAATTAGGGGCTACAGAAAAAAGATTAGATTCTGGTAAATGGATGAAAGAAGAAACACAAAAAAGAAAAAAAGATGCTCCACCAGATTCAAGAGAAAATCAATCAAACGAATATTGGCTTGGCAATGAATTTAAAAATGGTGATAAAAAACTCACAGATTTTTAATTGTATAATTAGTTTATGGAAAAATTCAATGCAGTGATTAATCAGGAACCTGAATCATTTATTGTTCAAAACTGCACTCTGTCGTATCATTTTGTTAGCGATATCGGCCTATCTTTTGCTCCGAAAGAAGTGAAAGATTTAACCTGGGAAGATCCAATTATTATTAAAAAATCAAGAAATTTAAAGGATGCTTTAAGAACAGGATATCTTATCAAGCTTACTCCAGATCAGTATGAAAAAACAATGGATCTTCAATACAAGAAAGAGAAAAAGCAGCTCGAAAGAGATCAGCAAAGAAAAGCCACATACTCTAAGCAAAAAAATCAAAAAGGCAATGACATGGTTGCGGAAACTATGGACCTTGAAAAAGCAAGTAGAAAAAACGTGAATGAATTAGATATCACTGGCACTGCAAACCATCCAATGTCTGTGGTGCAAGCTTACGCCATTGCTTCAGCAAAAGCTCAAGATCGAGGAGATGTTCTTACCGCAGAGGAATTTTTACAATTTGTTGAGCAGCATCCAAATGTAGTTTCCAAGCTTCTATCAGAAACTAAAGTGGCGACAGCAAGTAACAAGGGCCAAGCTTACTATGCTCAGCCTCGCGGAGATGTAAACTCAGAAACAGGTGTGATGAAGGCAAGCATGAGGAATATTAATCGCGACATGCTCAATTTAGATGATGATCCTGACTATGAATTGGTTGAAGAAAAAATGTACGGCATTCTTGATGTTGAAGATTTTGAAGAAATTGATGGACAAGGTTTTGCTGAAAATGCTTTTGATTTAACAGAAGACACCGAAGACGAAGATCAAGATTTCGCGGAAGAAATCATCATTGATGAAGAATAACATAGCATAGGCATATCTGGTATTTTTCTTTAAAGAAAAGATATGCCTAGCGCTGTTCCATTTCAAACTGGCTTAATTGGCCAATATAATAATGCATCATCACCAGGTGTATATGTCTCATGGGACGCAAATACATCTTTTAATTCTGTTTATTCTTTGCTTTTTAGCGGAATGAGCAATTTAAGTTTTAAATTCCCTCTAATTGCATCCACATATACAAATTCTGGAAGTTCCGTTAATCTTGGAACCCAAACTTTACTAACAAAAGGCACAAATTATATTTTCGCGATAGATTATGTATCTGCCACCAAAAACCTAATTGCACTTATAACTCAAGGCGATACATTTTCTACAGTAACTGTCAAACCACTAACAACACAATCTGTTCCCACCCAAATGAAATGCACAACAATTGGCGGAATAGATTATGTATTAGTGGGCTATACCACATCATTTGATGTATATTCAGTGGTTGGCTCGACCATCACTGCACTATCTTCGATTTCTTTTAACAATTGTGTTTCTTCGCCTCTTGGAAGCTACACTGGATATGATTTTGATGTATTTCAATCAATTTTATATTTTTCAATTAACAATTTGGTAAATGCTGTCTCTTTAACTGTAAATGCTGGAAACCTTATTGCTACATATAGTGGACCAATAGCCACAACAGGCAGTAATAGCTTGGCTAATAATCCAAAAAAAATTGCAATTTACGAAAATGATAAACTCGCAATAATCGACACAGCTAATATTGTGTATGAGTTTATTAATCCAGGAGGCGAAGGCACCAACGCATACACATTTGGTTTTTCTTTGGCACCGAATGCTTCACAAACATATTCCGCAATTATTTATAATCATGCAGGTTTGATAATCACTACAGACACTTACAATGATGCAATTTATTTAATCGCCGGATCTAATGTAACAATAAAAACCAGAAACTATGGAACATTTGATGGATATTCCTATCAGGTGATTTCTACATCTTCAACAACATCATACACTGGTTCATTCTTGAATAAAGTGGGTTCGCAAGGTGTAGCTTATCTTCAGTTTAATAATCCTTCATGTATTGTCGAAGATCAGAGCTATAATTTAATCATTGGCGACTACAATGATAGATTGACATATTTTCCCACCCAACTCAATTATTTAGGGATGGTTGAAGCACCGCTTACAGAATATATTGATGCAAATGGCGGCCCCGAAACTGTTTATTATATCAAACAGTCTACAGCTAACTATTCCACTATATTTTCAATTCCACCAATTTCTGGCGATGAGCTTCTTATTAAATCTAGCGTGTTGTATGAATTAAATTCTTTACTTAGGGTGCCGGTTTATGATGAAGAACTTTTATTTGGTTTCTCGCGCCAATCAGCAACACTAGCTCACGGAGATATTGTTACTGATCCCGCTCCTCAAGTAAGAATCAGTGTGAGTACCAATCAAGGGCAAAGATCATCGATGTATGTATTAAGTCCTTATTCCCCAATTTATTCTACCTTGGATCAATCAAATAGTGACCCATTCGATATAGCTGCAACAACAAATAATTATCCAAATGGCCTATTTTACAGATTCACAAACGAAGGAAAGCTTTATTTTTATGATAATTATGGGAATCCGGTAAGCGTCCAAGAGTATGATGTAATTTTGGTTACATATTATGTTAAGCTTTTCACCAATGCTCAGATTAATAATGCTCTTTATATGGCTCTTCAAGCGATTAATGCACAACCGGGTTTGAATAAGATTTATAGCGTGGCTTCCACTCCATTTTGGTATGATCAAACTCTTGTATCAGGTGCCACTTATTACCTTCTGAGACAACTTTTGGTGGGATTGAATTCGCGGGAAAGAAGATTACTTGTGCAAGACCCAGAACAAGGCGGATTTGATGCAATTAATAGTTTGAAAGATACAGCAAAAATGTATCAAGAAGAATTCAACGAATTACTTAAAAAACTTCCAATTGCCAAGAGACCAACGATGGGGTCTATATCAGTACCAGAGTATGCAATGCCAGGCGGAAGATCACGTTTGTACCGTTTTTTGTGGACCTCGGGCGCTTCTTAGTTCAAAATTTGAATTTTTTCATGGTATTTTTTCTAGATTAATCAAAAAAGTTTGGTAAGGTGGCTTGGAAAGGTGGTTTCGAAATTAAATAATGTAAGAAAAACAAAACCAAATAATATTCCAAGCAATCCTGAAAAAACATACAAACACAATTGGAAAGGCTGGAAAGACTTTTTGAAGACAGAGAAGCATAATCTCCACAAAACTTCCTAAAAAGGGCAAAAAATAATTTTTCACAAATATATAAGTATGTCCAATCTGATAAGATTAATTCCTGATTTAAGAGAAAAAATTCTCAATATTGTATCAGTATTATCTCAGGAACAAAACTGGGGCTTGGGTTTTGTTGAGGTAGAAGAAGCTTGGAAGCATAATAAAGGCGAAAATGTTAAAGTGGCCATTCTCGACACTGGCTGGTTTCCTCATAAAGATTTGATTAATAATTTTATTGAGGGTTATGACGCCACCGGTAATAATGACTATTTAGATCATGGAAACTTCCATTCTGTACATGTCGCTGGAATAATCGCGGCTAATTCAAGTGCAGATTCATTTGGTGTAACAGGTATAGCTCCAATGGCAAAATTAGTGCCAATAAAAGTGTTGGAAGATTCCGGGAATGGTTCTTATGAATTTGTGAGACAAGGGCTGGAAATTGTTAAGAATATAGACGTAGATGTAGTTAATATGTCACTAGGCGCAAGTGTGGTGCCAAGTGATGATAGTTTACATCAAATAATCAAAGAAATAGTTGATCAAGGCAAAATAATTGTCTGTGCCGCCGGGAATGATGGAGGGTCAGTAAATTATCCAGCAAAATATGACGAAACAATTGCGGTAGCAGCAGTTCAAAATGATGGCTCTATGGCAAGATTTTCTTCACGAGGCCCAGAACTAGACACAGCCGCTCCAGGAGTGCATATTTATTCAACTTGGGGCAACAATCAATATATTAATTTAGATGGCACAAGCATGGCTGCACCATGTATTTCTGGAATTGTATCTTTAATTGTATCTTGGAAAAAATCAATTGGAAAACAATCTGAAATAAATTACAAAGAAATGATTAAAATTTTGCAAGATATTGGTTCTAAAGACCCTTCGCACAGAATTGTTGCACCAGGCCAGTATGATATTTCTGTGCCGGAATTTTGCAATATGAAATGGGAGTAATATGCCTGAAAAAGTATCAGACAAAATACAAGAAGTAATTCAAGCAGCCATTCCTGCTTCATGTTCTATTTATGTGAAAACAAGAAAAAAGTCTTGGTCTGGAAGTGGATTTCATATCGGCAATGGATATGTTGTCACAGCAAGCCATGTGGCTCCACCAGAAATACAAGATTCTGGTGAAATTAATCTGACATTTGATCAGCAAATAATGTATTCCGCTAAAATTTTTAAATCTGATCCCAATATTGATGCGGCTATATTACAAATTCAGGGAGACTATTCAAAGATTACCGCAGTGGCGCTTGCTAATTCCGATAATTTAGAGCTGGGCGAAACTGTTGCCGTACTTGGAGCTCCCGAGGGATGGCATGACACCGTTAGCGTAGGTAGAATTTCTAATATGCACCAATCTATGGGTTCTTCAGCCCCTTCGTCAGCATGGAATGATGTAATTTTTGTTGATGCCAAAATTCTTCAAGGTGTCAGCGGTGGAATGTGCATTGCCACTGATGGGCTAGTAATTGGCTCTGTTATAGGAGTGACAGGAACTTTAGCGAATTTAGGAATCGGTGAGAACGTAATTTGTCCTTCGAATAAGATTTTAGACTTGATAAAATCCGTATAATATCCATAATGGATTATTACGCAATTTTAGGAATAGAAAAAAACGCTTCAGAGGAAGATATCAAAAAAGCTTATCGTAAATTGGCAAAAGAATATCACCCCGATGTAAATCCCGGAAATCCAGAGGCCGAAAATAAATTCAAGGAATTATCAGAGGCTTATAATGTGCTTTCTGACCCTGATAAAAAAAATAATTATGACAGGTTTGGTTCAGCGACAGGGCCACAAAATGGTTACGGTGGCGGGTTCAATCCATTTGAAGGAATGGGGGGATTTGATCCTAATTCTTTCTTCGATCAATTTTTTGGCGGCGGACAACAAAGAAGACAAAGGGCAGTTAATTCAGATATCAATGCCTCTATTGATCTTTCACTGAAAGATTTATTGTTAGGTTGTGTTAAAAAAATAAATTTCCCAAAAAATGTAGCTTGCCCTTCATGTAATGGACTTGGCGGCCACAACCCAAAGACATGCCATGGATGCAATGGGCACGGTGTGCAAATGAGACAAGTCCAACAAGGGTTTATGATTTTACAACAAAGCGTTCCCTGCTCTGTATGTAATGGCAAAGGTCAAAGTTTTTCGCAATTGTGTGACCAATGCTCCGGTGGTATAAAAACAATCCAAGAAGAAATTGATCTTAGAATTCCTGAAAATTGCCCGATATATTCCACTCTCGCTGTGCATGGTAAAGGAAATAAAGAAAAAAATGATTTACCGCCAGGCGATCTGAATATAACTCTTCAGCCACAATCTGGCCAATTTACTATAGACAAAGAGGGAAATGTTAAATACAAAGCCAATATCACCTTAAAAGATTGGTATAATAATAATACAGTGAATCTAAACAGATTTGATGTAGAAATGTTGTCTTATAATCTTGAAAATTTAGAGCATTCTGATAAATCAATCAGTTTCTCAGGAAAAGGCCTAAAAAGCTCAGATAATAGTAGACAGGGTGATTATATTGTATCTTTTAGAATAACTAAATAAGGAGAATTAATATGGCAATGATCAAACGCGCAAAAGGCACAATCGAAGAAATGGTAGACAAGGACACAGCTAATCCAGATAATGAACCCAATATTACATGGAGCAATGATGTTCTCATCAAAGATGTACTTGATGTGCCTCTTACAAAAGAGGCGGATATCACAATCGATTTAGATGAAGCTGATGAAGATGAAATTGCAGTAAGAGTTTAATCTTCTTTTTGTATTTTTATCGTAAAATATATTGTGATAGAGTTAATCTACAATAATGACACTATAAGAGTATTGTATGCTGATAGAGCCGAAATTGAATTTATCAACGAGCAATGCTCTTATATTGTACCTGCGGCAGAATGGTCTGATAAATACCAGAGTGGAAGCTGGAATGGAAAAATTTCTCTTTTTAGCAAAAAGACATGCACATTTCCTAGTGGCCTTTTAAATATAATAGCTGATAAATTAAGAGAATCAAAAATAAATTTCAAAATCACTGATGAAAGAAAACAACCAATAGTTTCAAAAAATTGTGTGGTAGATTTAGGTGAGCATAGCTTTAGAGATTATCAACAAAAAGCAATCCAGGTAATTAAGGAAAATCAGCGCGGAATTTTAGCCATGTGCACAGGTGCTGGAAAAACAAAAAGTTCATGCGGTATTATTTCTGATCTATCAGTTTACCCCGTGATATTTGTCGTCCCATCTGTTTCTTTGCTTAAACAAACAGTAGCAGAGTTTAAGCAATCATTAAAGCCCTTGGTTGACGATTTTGAAATAGGAGAGATTGGCGGAGGTGTTTGTAAAATAGCTGAAAATGGTGTAAATGTTGCCACCTATCACACAATTCTCACCGCGTATAATCAAAAATACTCTGAATCAAAGAAAAAAGTTATTAATATAGAGGAAGATAAGATTTCTTTACCTAGTTTACAAAAACAATTAGATATTTTAGAGGTGGATTATAAAAATTCACCCACTTCAAAATTAAAAGCAATTGCAAAAAAAATAAAAGAAGTGGAGAAAAAAATTGAAAATAAAAAGAAGTTTATTGCGAATAAATCAAAAATAAGAGATATTGTTTCTAGTTGCCAATTATTAATTATTGATGAAACTCATTTAGCTGCTGAGGTTATTGAAAATATTTCTTTGAAGGCGGAAAAAGCATATTATAAATGTGGATTATCCGCAACTCCACAAAGAATGGACAATCAAGACTTAAGAATGTTTGGAGCCACGGGGCAAATTATACACAAAGTAACAGCATCTGAACTTATAAAAAGAGATTTTTTGGTTAAACCCCACATTTACACAATCGATTTAGAGCATATTGATCGTACTTCTTCTTCTTATCAAGAAACATACAAAAACGCGATTGTATTAAATGAGCAGAAAAATACTTTAATTAAATATTTAGCAGAAGATATGAAGCGGCAAGGTAGACCCACTCTTATTCTTGTTGAAAGACTTGAGCATGGTGAAATTCTGCAAAAAATGATAGAAGATTGTCTGTTTGTGCCTGGTGGCGATGGAGGAGATGATCGCCCTATTTCAGATGAAGAAATGGATTATCGCAAATATCAATTAAACCGATGCGAGAACAATGAAATCATTCTCATAGCCACTCAATGGGCCAATACAGGTATAGATGCCCCCAAAATTAGCTGTTTAATTCTGGCGGGTTCCACGGGCACACTGAATACAGTAATTCAGCAAGTAGGAAGGGTGTTAAGAAAGGCACCTGGTAAAAAAGATTGTGTGATTTTTGATTTCAAGCATAAAGAAAAAAATCTTAGAAATCATTACTATTCAAGGGCAAAAGCATATAAAACAGAGCCGGAATTTCAAGTAAAAATGCTTAAATATAACAGTAGTAAAGGAACTTATGTTTAAGTCTGTTGTATTTGGAGCTCCGACAAAATGTCCTAACCGCACATGCCGTGCTGAATTTTATCAAGATTGTCATTTGGGATGGTTACCTAAATCGGAACTAGAAGTTTATGCCATAATGAAATGCCCATCATGTAGAGATAGATTTATGGTGGCACAAATGATAAACATGGTTCACGACTACAAAGAAAATCTTCCTGTAAGAGAAACACCACAAAATAAAATTCAAATATTTACAGAAAAAGACAGAGAGTCTTTTAGACAGGAATTGTTTTCAGATGACAATCCTTTGTTTAATTTATTTGATGGATATTACCCAGGGGCAGCTAATCCGCCTGAAGATGTACAATAAATCTTATGGGTTTATTTGTAGGTGTAGATTTAGGAACCACCAATTCGGTTGTAAGTTACAAAGATGGTTTTTTTAAATTTGTCACAGACGAATCTGGGCATAATCTAATTCCTTCGGTTGTTTGTTTTGCCGAGGATGGATATGTTGGAAGAGACGCTGTAGAAAAAGAAGAAGAATATCCAAACAATACGATTAGATCTTCTAAAAGATTTATTGGACAAAAAATTGAGCTTATTGATGGTGTAAGCCCCACTCTGGTTGCTCAACATATTTTAAAATATCTTGCAGAAATTACTGAAAAAAATACGGGCCAAAAAATAGATGGAATTGTCATTACAGTGCCAGCATATTTCAACCAAAACCAAAGAGTGGAAACTAAAAAAGCGGCAGAAAATGCAAAACTTGATGTTCTTAGGATCATCAATGAACCCACTGCAGCAGCATTAGCTTATGGAGAAGATACAAATCTTAACGAATTAGTTTTGGTTTATGACCTCGGTGGTGGCACATTTGATGTTACTTTGCTGCAGTTGTCAGACGATAATGTTTATCAAGTTTTAAGCACATCAGGTGATACAAGATTAGGCGGAGATGATTTTGACAGATTAATTGTTGATTTGTTCCGAAAAACTTTACCCAATAATTTCAAGCCCTTTAAAGATTTTGATGTCAGATTGAAAAAATTTGCTGAAGAAATAAAAGTACAATTGAATTATAAAAGTAATGTACGAAAGCAAATGAAATATTGTGGAACTTTAGATAGTAAAATTTATCATCATATTCTTGAAATAACATCATCTGAATATTCGGATATGATTCAGGCCCTTCTTTATAAAACTAAATCACACGTATTGAACGCCCTGAATGATGCAAATAAAAAAATATCGCAATTAGACAAAATTATTTTAGTGGGCGGAAGTACAAAATCTCGTTATGTAAGAGAATATGTTAAGGAAAATTTTAAGACAAAAGTGTATCATGAAATTGATCCAGACCTTACAGTGGCGGCAGGTGCGGCAAATTTAGCACATTCTCTTCAAGAAAAATCAACAAACTCTTCCGTTCTAATTGATGTCACTCCTTTGTCTTTGGGTATTGAAACCAAAGGAGGTTTGCTTCACAAAATTATTCCAAGAAATACCAATCTTCCCGTTAGTTCTGGTGAAGATTTTATTACTTCTGAAGATAATCAAGATTCAGTGTTAATAAAAATTTATCAAGGGGAAAGGCCTCTAGCAAAAGATAATGAATTTCTCGGTGAATTTGAATTATCGGGATTTGAAAAGAGACCCAAAGGACAGACAAAAATTATTGTAAAATTCGATATAGACTCATCTGGATTAGTGACCGTTTCAGCTTTTGATAAAATATCTGGATTGCAATCGAATGTTACGCTCAAATCTCTTACCTCAGATAAAATAAACGAAAGTTTAGATTTAATTGACGCAAATATTAATGAAGATAAATTAGTTGCAGATCGTATAGAATTAGAAATGCTCAGAGAACAAGCTCGGACAAAGGCATTTTATAAGAGCATTGCGGATGGACAAGGAGATGAATATCAAGAAATTTATGATTCTGTTAGAGATTCTATAGATAAACTCAAAATATTCATACAATCATTAGATGCTTAAAGAATTTGATCTGGAATTAAAAGCTAAACATAAAGCTAATTATGTTGTTGGCATGGACGAAACCGGCAGAGGATCGATGGTTTTTAGTCTTGTGGCAGCATGTGTAATACTACCTGATGATTATTATAATCCAAAAATAACTGATTCTAAAAAACTTTCACACACACAATTAGAAGAATTTGAAAAAGAAATCAAAGAAAATGCACTATTTTATCATATTGTAGAATATGATAACTCAGCAATAGACACAATTGGAATACAGCAAATTAACATCTCAGCGTTTATTCAATTAAAAGATATTGCAGAAAGTAAATATAAAAATGTAATTAATCTAGTGGATGGAAATATTATGAAAAATCATCGTGGATTTTTATCTTTTGAGAAAGGTGATTCGAAATCTTTTTCAATTGCCTGCGCCTCTATTCTAGCAAAAACCCATAGAGATAGAAGCATAATTAATTTGGCGCGGGAATATCCTCACTGGAATTTAGAAGTAAATAAAGGCTATGGAGTAGACTACATTAATCATGTAAAAGACAATGGTTACCCGAATAAAATTCATAGATTTTCGTATAAAATTAAAGATGATAAACAAATCAAACTTTTCTGAAAAATTAGACAAGGCAGGGATGATTCTTTCAATTACATGTCTTGTTCATTGCTTGCTTCTACCTATTCTTTTGGCGACAATTCCTTTTGTTGCGTTCCTTTCATTCATGAAACATCCAATGACAGAATCATTAATGATTGTATTTGCGATATTAAATTCTGTTTTAGCTGTGACATTAAATTTCAAAAAACATAAACAGTTGATTATTCCCACTTTGTTTTTATCTGGCTCCATTTTATTATTGTTGAATTTTTTCGCTCACACTTTAGTGCAGTCGAATGAATATATCATTACTATTGGAGCGGCTTTAATTGGTGTTGGTCATTTAATGAATCATAAGTTTTGCAAGTCGTGCCCCAAATGCAACCATGAATAACAATACAGAATCTTTTGAATTAATAGAATGTCATCTTGAAAAAATAGTTCTTGATGAAAATTCAGATTATGTTGTTGGTCTGAATATCAGAGAAGAATTATATGGACTGAAATTAAATTCCTATGATGGAACTATACTCACTTTTGTGGATTCTGGATGTGCAGAAAATCCCCACATAAACATCATTCATCAAATTTTATTGCAATTTAAGAAAAGTGCAGGCTTTGAATTACAAAGAGTGATTATTGAGGCAAAATACGGTGATGTGTTTTATTGTAGGTTGCATTGGTCACACGAAAAACAAGATATTTATAATGTTTGCAGTCTTGGCGACGCTTTAATTTTGCAAGCTTTATCGGAATGTGATATGTTTATTGTAGATTTTGTACATAAACAACTGGATAAATTTGATGAAGACGGTTTTATGTCTAATTTTGAAGATTACACATAAGCGAGTAAACTGAAATCCACTTCCATCATTTGCGGCGTGAATGATGCATTTTTCTTTGTTATGATAGCGTTTGTTATTGTTAGCGCGTTGGGTATCATTTGAATTGGTGCAGAATTAGCATTAGCCAGCCAAACCTGGAATGAACCTGCTCCTGGAGTGAACACGCCAGTGTCTTGAAGTGTAACATTCGCTGCTGCGAGCAAACCTGCTCTCGTAGTTATGGGGTATGAATTTGGGGGCGAAACAGGATTAACAAAATTGATCGAGTCGTTATTTGCATCAATTGATATAGATGCCTTGCCACTTGCTTCAATTGTTATTCCGCCCTGTGCAATAAATGGGAATTGCCAATTGCTATATGTTGTATCTGGCGGAGTGTAAACACCATTATTCAGTCCATCAGCAGGAACTTGATTATAAACAAATGGATAAGCGCCTAAGAAATTTTTTTCAGAAGATGCTGCCTTCAATGTTATCTTTGCGTTTTCAACAAAATATAAAATTCCGCCGAGATTTACGTAAAAATCCCAATTTTTTGCCACTCTTGCATTATTGTTTAAACCTACACTTGTTACAAGCCCGCTAGTACCTTTTTTGATATTATATATATTGTATGAGTTGTTTGGATCACCATCCGAAAGCAAGCTCATGTTCACATTAGATTCATCTACGCCAATATTAATAGTGATGCTTTCAATCATAGGTAAACTATTAAATGCGTTGCCTGCGTAATTAATTTGGCCTACAGTGGTTCCGTATTTATAGTTCACAAAATCAAATAATAATTGTCTTCCGTCTTTTAATGTATTGTTGCTATTCACAGATGATGTCGATACCAGAATCGGAGATTCTACAGTGAACGATTCTTTGGTGTGACCAATATTTAAAATTTTAGGAAGCAAAGTGCCTTGCATATAAAATTCTGCCTTTGAATCCATAGTATCGTCTACGGTTAAATTTTTAATGATATAAGGCTGTGGCGTTGTTCCTGTACTATTCAAGGAAGCAATATTGTAAATACCATAGAAAAAATTATTTAAAGGCATGATATATATTTATTGATAATTGCCATGTGTGCCTCTTAAGGAACATTTAATAAAAAGTTATTAGTATCTGGTGTTAATGGATTCATTTGATAAAAGCCCTCAGTTGTCCTAAGGATTTGACCAGAAGGCAAAGATTGTGTAGAAATTCTTAATAAAACATCTGGGATGGTAAATGAAATCGGGCCAAAATTTCCAGATAGCCCAGCCGACATATCATATCCGCCCAAAGAATACGAAAATACATCAAAAATATTTGTAACTTGCTCAACATATTTAAAAGAAACTGTTACAGATTTCACTCCACTAGAATAAGGTCGATCATATCTTGTTGGAGCATTATAAGGAAATAAGAAATATTTTTGGTCAATATCCTTTTCTATTTTTAATTCAAACTCTTTTAAAGTTTCCAATTGTGATCCATTATTGTAAAATTGGCAATCATACCAATTTAATTTTCTATATAATGAATAGCCATCTTGAGGGTCAGGGAGAGGAGTGATATTTTCACCATCATTTTGTCCTAAAATTTCAGCACGAACTTCTACATCACTATTGTCTTTAGCTGATATTGTGACAGATTTGACTAAGCATGTGTCAAAAACAAAATTGTTTGTACTAGTGGTGTATGGATTTCCTTCAGCTGTGATATTAGAATTATATGGAAGAAGAAGTGTGGTGAGCGATATTGTTGATTCATAATTCTGGCCAGAATTTATAATATCTTTTACCCCTGTTTCCAGAGAATTAGATTGATTTATTCTCAGAAAGAACAACATGCTTCCATTAATTTTCTTTCCCTTAAAATTTGCAACACTTGCGCCGGGCCCACCTTGCATGTAAAACATATTTAAATCAATTTCTTGATTCATTTGAATATTATATTCTGATGTTTTGATTGGATCTGATCCATTGACCAGAATCGGCGGCGACAAAACACCAGTAAGAAAAACTTGTCTTGTTAAATGAGTAAACATTTTAGGTAGCTATCAATTCTGTCCGCAAATGTAAAATTTTTATTTGATTCCGCTATTTCTGCTATACGAATTAAATTTGCTATAGAATTAGCTTGTGCGGGTTTTGAGTTCATTTTAGCAAGCATTGCAAATCCACTTGTTATTGTACTAGCAAGAGTCTGCGGATCGGTGATCTCTTCTATGCTTACACCTTCAGGCAATCTTTCCCATCTTGATTTTCTCGTGCGGTTGTATTCTTCTTCTTGAGCTTGGGTTTGCTGCGTAACATCATCTGAAGATGGAGAATCTTTTCTTTCACCTTTTTTGCCTGGTTCTAATTCATCTTCAGATCCGCCATACATCACCCAAATTTTATGTGCTAATTCATCTGAATCTGTACCAAAATTATTTTCTAAAAAAGTTTTAAAATCTAAATCTGCTAAAATTTTTGCTAAAGAATCCAATGGTGAATAAATAATTTTAAATGCAGGACCAGCTGGCGCACCTTCTCCTCCTGCTGCAGCAGGGTCAGCCGAGGGCATCGCTGGCATTCCTGGAATTTGTGCTAATCTCATCACGCTATATTACTCACATTAAAATCTGATCTATGTCGGGCAACACCTTCAGCTCCCATTGTTTCAACTGGATGAACAAATTCAAAAGTGTCATCAAAGAAATTTCCTTCAAATTTATTTGAAGTCATTTTATCCAAAAAAGCATCAATTTCTTTTTTATTAATCATTTCAAATGGCTTTGGATACTCTTCTATTTCACTAAAATCTTGAAACATTTTAGGCGCTGTGTTTTGTGCTTCTCTGAGATCACCTTTGCTATGCTCAGCAATTTTTTCTAAAACAATACGATTTAAACTTTTTGCAGTTTTGATATTTGTTTTTTCATCCAATACATGTGCAAAAATTAAAGCTTTTTCTTCGTTGGAATAGAAACTTTGCGCTACTGACTCTAATGCATCTAAAATTTCTTTTTCTTGCATACTTCTCACTTCTGGACTTCAATATCAAAACCCTTCATCGATTTGTATATTGAAGCTTCCATTAAAAAACGTTCCATCGTTGAGATAGGGCCCAACATTCATAGCAATTATAAATTGATCTGAAATTTTTGTTAAATTTATCGTATTATTTGTTGGTATTAAAAAAGTAGATGAAGAAATAAAATTGTTATTGCTATCAATAGCGTCGCAAATTAGTGGCAGATAGTTGGCCGCACTTGCTATAGAATTAATGAATTTTGTAAGCTTTAAACCTTTGGAGAAAACTTCTGATGTATTGCCATATGTGTATGGAACATAATAGCAACAGCTCACACTATTTATACTAGATGATAAATCGATATTTGTTTTGCAAAAAAATGTTTGACCAATATAATTAAAGAATAAATTGCTTTTTTTCAAAAATACTGTTGAAGTGATGTAATCTATAGTATAAAGTCCCGATAATAGATCATTAGTTTGGCAGTTGATTAAAATTGTTTGATTTCTTGCGATTGTGATATTCTGAAATAAAGCAATATCCAAAGATGTGCCCTGAAATGGCGTAGAAATAGTTATATAAAAATCTACGTAATTATAAAATGAATCATCTGGGATTTCAATCCAATCAGCCGCACCGCTAGCAAAAGACAACAAAAAATATTTATTAAAATTATTCACTGGATCGGAATATTTAACATATGCAAAATTATCTTGTTGAATATAATTTGAATCAACAATTGTGTTTAGCTCACTGGTGGCATACTGAATTGTATTTAAAGCTGTAACAGTTTGCAAAGTGGAAGGACTTGAATAATTTGATAAAATTTGAGAACCCACTTTCAGCCCAGAAGAAATATTAATTTTAGTAGTGGTAGACGTTTCATAAGAATCTATATCGCAGATTTTTACAATTGTAGGCTTTGATAGATTTCTAACCTTTGGAATAAAGTTTTGATTAATTAGATCAAAATTCATATTCGCTGAATACGAATTTGATGAAGGTAAATAATCGGCAAGATTATCCATAGATAGATAGATCAGATTGCTATTAAAATTAATTGCTTCAAAATAATATGCATCTGATGTAGAAATTCCATTTCTAGCAGCAGTAGAAAATATTAAATTGCCATCAATAACTGTATTATCCGTTACTTTTCTTAATTGAAATCCGTATGCCATTTAGTTCCCTTTGTAATATAAATTTAATGATAGCCCAATCAATTCTGAATTATTACTAACCCATGTCGGCACTTGTACCGTGGTAACAAAAGTATCAGAATTATATATATACGGATTAGCTGTTGAATTTAAATATAAAGGCCATCCAATAATTGTATCATTTGCTAGACCAACCTGAGCGGCCCAAAGCGATGGATTGCTTAATATAGATTGTGTTATATCTACAGTAGAAAATGAAAAACGACCACTTCCATAAAGTATTTGATTAATTTTTGTAGAAACATACCAGACAGCTGAATTTAATGTTATGAGATCAAGCTTCACTTTTATAAATTGTTGATAAAACACGAATGTTGGATAAATTGGCTGAAAATACACAAGATTGTTTGTTATTTTGTATATTTCATAAATACCCGAAGTGTATCCGCCACTAGATATATTTAAAGCAATTTTTTCTCCAATTTTAGGAGTAATCGATTGTGAACTAAATATCGAAATTGATAAAGAGTTGCTGGTTATATCAAAAGCTTGTGTTATTCCATAATCCACAGATCCTAAAAATATTTCACTTGTCTGTGTATAGATATCATAGTTTGATCCATTGTAAAATACTCCATAATAGTTAGCTGAGGAAAGGTCAGATGTAGATACAGCTATTCTAGTAAAAACATTTGGAGTGGTATTGTTTAAAATTGTGTTGAATCGATTGTCTAAATAAACAGTAACATTCGTGCCATTTATCGCAGTGATTCGGTACATGCCATTTTGTGCGATATTTGTTTGATTTGTTAAAAATAAATAGCTTCCTATCGGCGGCGGATTTTGTAAATTGCTAATAATATTGCTGGTGATTACAACATTTGTTGTAAAAAGTAATGCAATCAAAGGTAAAAATTGTACAGACGGGCTATTTAAATTTAAAAATTGATAAACCAATCCCGGAGTAAGATTATTGTTTGATGGATCAATGCCATCAAAAGAATAATAGCTTATTAAATTAGGCCTAAAAATAGAAAGACTTTTATCATTATAATAAAGATGCATTACAGAAACATTTTGATTATAAACTTGATAAATCCACTGATTATTTTTTAAATCACTGTAATTGGATGCGGAGCAATTGCATGCTATAGAATTTGTGGAAATTCTAGGCGATACAATTGCTCCATTTACCACTTGATATAATTTTGTATTTTGTGGTATTGGTACTTGATTTGTCATTTTTGAACATTAAAAATTTGCGAAGCTGCTGCTGAAAGAGCCGATCTTTCAACCTTGTGCATCGCTACCGACGCAGCCACTTCATGTGTTTTTCCTCCATTTATAGCATGAGCAAGGCCACAGCTTTGTTTGTCTAAATATGGATTTTCAATTTGAGACATATCGCCCAGCAGTACCACTTTAGAGTTTTTGCCGCATCTTTCTACTACCATTCGCGCCTCTTTTGGTGAAACGTTTTCACAATTAGATGATACTAACCCATTGACAATAAAAGTGTGATTATTTGCCACTTCAAAGTCAAAAACTTCAGCGGGCTCTTCAACCAACGTTATGCTATTAATTTTTGAACACGCTACTACATTTTTAAGTGAATAATTTAACTTATCTGCAATTATTTGAACTTTTTGAAGTGTATTGTGTGAAATTCCAGGGCCATCATTGTAATTTATTCTATTTCCGTCGAGGTCATCATTCATATTTGATTTATAATAATTATTTTTGTCCTTCCATCTTCCGTTATCTTCAAGAGAATTATATAGATCCAATGCAATAACTTTTGGATAAACATAAGGGCAACTGTATTCAAAATCATATATATATTCTAATTGTTTTTGTTTTCTTTGCATTGAAAATCCAATTGTTTGCCCGTATTTTTTACACATATAGCCTCCAACAATACTTACTTTATAGCACGAGTTATGGTGCTCAGGTTTATTTTTTGGAGAACTATTGTAGATATGCGATTCAATCCCAAATTTCAGCAGCAATCCCTGCATTTGATATGCAAATACCTTGCTGCAAGTTACAAAGTTTACAACGCACTGAGGCACATTATTTGATCTCTCCTGAACGTGTACATCACCTTCGTAATCAAAACACAATTGTATAAATTTTTTAACTGAAGAAATTGGTGCATTCCAAATCATGTCAGGCACTTCAATTTTATGCGCTTTCTTCCCGCAAGTGAGATTGTGCTTACTAATGAAGCGCTTAATTTCAGAAGGATTATTAATTCTTCCAATCATATTTCCTCTGGCATTTGTCTTATTGTCAATATTAAATTTTGAAAAATTTCCATTAACTGCATACAAAAATGATTCTTTCAACCACTCTTGATCTTTAGACATATCAATTTTTATCGCATCGCTATTTTTTGTAATGTGTCCATCGGTCAATATCATAGCAAGCAAGGCAGCCTCAGAATCAGAAAGATCATTTTCAACATAGTGCTCTGTTTCAGTGACACATGGAATTAAATCATCTAAATTAATTTTAGAAACCTCTTTTTTAATTAAAGAAGAACCATTTTCGTAAACCCACATTTTGTGAGTAGGTGAGCATTCGATAACCCCACGAGAAGTGCTTAACCTAATGATAGTGTCAGAAGTTCGGCTGAATTTATTTGATATTTGATTATTTTCAAATATATTACTCGATGTGTTCCAGCTATTAACATATTCTCCATCAACAATATCTTGAATTTTTATTAGCTTTCCATTCCCGGTGTATATTAAGGAGTCTGCAACTAAACACTCGTCCAATATAATATATGAATTTGGAATAGATCGGCCTTGAATAAAAGCCATAGCCTCCACCTCAATGGTGCCGTCTTCCACCATTTCTTCGAAGTTATTTCCACCAAACTTGCCACCTTTGTCATAATCATTGAAAGATGTAAGTTGAATAATATTGTCTTTAAATGGGCCAAGCCAGGCCGATACTTTTTCAAATTTTGAACCTGGCAAAAATCCAATGTCTTTTCCACCCACGGCAATAAGCGGTTTCATTACAATAATTCGATCATATTGACCATTTTTAACTTTTTCCAGCCCCACTGCTATCGCACAAAGCGTATTATGAGTCAATATAAAGTTGTCAGTAACATATAGATGATCGGGAGAGTCAACAGAAATGCACTGGCATTCTTTTTCGCCTATTTCAATTACATCACAAATGTATCTTGCTGGCGGATATTTTGTTTTGCTTTTAACAAGTTTGATTTTTCTTTCAAGCTTGAATGGAACAAATTCATTTGGAAGAGAAATGCACAAAACATTGCATTTTTGCCCATTTTTCCGCGCCCCATTATAGGTGTATTTTGGATATTTAACCGTGGATTTTACAATACCTCCAAGAGAATTCACAATTTCGATTACATCTGAAGATAATTGATCTGATACAGTATAGAAATAAATACTTCCAGATTTGCTAACATACCCATCCGTGTCTAATAGCCCCTGAAGAATCTCCAATCTCTGGTTGATTGACCCAAATTTATATTCTTGCGGAATAAATTTGGTATTAGACTTTGTTCCTTTGAGCTGTAACTCACAAAGTTTTTTGGATAAAATATTTTCTTTGATAGAGCAATAAACTATTCTGTAATCACAATTTGAATTTTTGATTTTTTTGATTTCACAGTTCTCTTCCAGTCGCTCTTTAAGCAAATCTAAGATTTCAATGTCCTGAGTTGAAACTACCACTGATTGTTGGCTAATACCGCCGTCACCAAGCAATACCCCTAATACATATGGATCAATTGGCAAATATTTTTCTTCAAATTTCACAGCACTTATTAATGGAATTGTGTGATTTTTTCTTCCATCGTGCCCGACAAGGCTATCCATGATTTCTTCAGTGGTTTTTGTGGTGTAACTTTGGTCGGCCTTTCTGTTGTTTCTCTCGTGCTCAGTTTTCGTATTCCACAAATGTTCTTTGCAGCATTCTACTTCAGAGCCATCGGAGAAGATGACTTTCACCACATCTTTCACGCCTTGAGGAAATACGCCAGTGACATTATGGAATTCGCCATCGCTTCCACATACTTTGTCGCCCAGCTTCACTTCGCCCATCTTTATGTAGCCGTTTGGCGTGAGCAAAAGTGAATTTAGCGGCTGGGCTTTACCAGAACCCGCTGGTCCATTCAAACACACGAGAGGAATGTTATCGTCAGATAAAGCTTCTAGAGCAAATCTTTGCTCCATATTTTTGGCAACAATACCCATATAAGCTTCTTTTTTCTTCTTTTCATCTAAGAAAATAATTTCACGATTTTTATACCAAGCAAATACAGATTGATTACCAAATTTAAAACATATGAATTCATTTGGATTTAGATTTTGCAAACCATCCTTGCAGCTTAATTTGCTGATATCGCAAGTCTTTCTTTGGTTTAAATATTCCCAATCTTCCAGAGCTATTACATCTACTGTTCGATATCCTTCAAAGGTTTTATCATCACCCAATAAATCATTTCGATAATTTTCCGCAAGACAGCCCCAACTTACAGCTCTTACTCTTAATCCAGTGTCTTTTGAAACAATTATTACTTTTCTTTTAACATTTTCAGCCTTCAATGACATCGCGGCATCGATAATTGCGTTATCAGAATTAACCCTTACTATTGCTGGTTTTTCGCCTCTTTGTAAAGGGGCTTCATTGTTATAAAGATATAATTTGCCACCAAATTCATTCACTACTACACCTTTTGTTATTTGCAAAATATCATATTTATCTAAATTCCTAAATACTTCTCTTGCAGCCCATCCGGTTGAATCTTTTCTTGTCTTGATTTCGTCTAGATCATCAATGCAAGCTAGCGGAATATATAAATCGTGCTCTTCAAATTTGTAAATACAGTTAGGGTCATGAAGTAGAACGCAGGTGTCGAGTACAAAAATATTTTTAGATTTAGCCATTGTTTTGCCCTTATTTAACAAATTGCAAATTTAGACCACTAAATCCTCTCAGAGCTTATCAAGAAAGTCTGCCGCAGAATCATTTTGGATCGTAGAGAAAAGTTTAATATCTTCTAAATATTTTAGCACTTTAGCATCAGCTTTTATTGAAGCAGATGCGTTTTTAACCTTAATTTCGTTTTCTTTTGATGTAAAAGTTCCGCGAAAAACTTTACACAAATCGTTTTTTATATTGTCTGGAGTGGCCAAATATTCAGAAATGTTGACCGAATTAGATGATTCAAGAAAAATTTTATCATTGAATTTTAACTCCACAGAATTATCATATTGAATATTATTCACCGTAAGTCTTTTACTTGGAACAAAAATACACACAAGAACGTTTAAATTGTCATGGCCATAATTAGCGCTGGATATTTCTGCATATTCATTGGTAAGATTTTGAACATTTAAACACAATTGGGTTCCTTCTTCTTCGGTGTTAAATATCCATTCATAACAATCGCTTATTTGATGAGGCCTAAAGATCGGCTTAATATTAAGTATATCACTCCAAGAAGAAATTAATTCAAAAATTTGGTCGCCCACTTTTGCGGCAATTGTATTTTTGTCAAATTCTAAAAATTTATCATCAAATAGATTCAAAGAAAAATTATTATTAATTTCAGAATCCAGAAATACATGCTTGCATTTTAATAAAAATTTAAAACTTTCATCGTTTCCCCCAAAATCTGAATGATATTTTCTAGTCAAAATTCTAAATTTCTTTTCAACAAGTTTTAAAAATTCAGGTTTATCAACTTTATCATCTTTGATTGGTATATTGCTTTCTGAAATTTCTAGAAAATTTAAATATAATTCATGGTCTGCAAAGAATTGACTAATCATAATCAGATTGTACAATCCAGTTTTCAAAATTTATTTTTATTACTGCAGTATCATATCCAAAATGAACAAATGGTTTGTTTTTCAAATACAAACATATGGTTTCTGCCAATTTATTATTTTTGCAACTTTTAAAAACCACACTGCGTAAATTTTTATAATTCACTTTATTTTCTGTTTTACAAAGTAAAAAATATTTCATAAGTTCTTTTTCAAAATCATTCAAATCATATCTAAAAGTAATTAAATCATGAATAGATAATGAACGATAAATATCTGCGATATATTCTTCAATTTTTTTCTTTTTATATAAAAAAGCAACTGTTAATATTATATTTTCTTGCACCAAGCTAGGAATGCCATAAATTTGTTCAATATTTTCATTTTCTGATTTATAAACTCTTTCTATATGATTGTTAAAATATTCTACAATTATTAATTCACCGGATTTTATTTCTGACGTGAATAATGCTAAAGCTTTGAGAGGCGTTCCAAATAAAGGCTCAATAACAGCTAGTTCAGGATAGCTTATTTTCTTATTTTCTTTATTCAAAAAACATTCAAATCTAGTCATCAATTATATTTATATCAAATCTATCATGTGGACCTAAATATGATTCTGGATTTGACCATTTATAGCTCCATAAAGATTTTAATTTTTCAAATATTATTTTTTCACAGATTGTATTTTTATCACCAAAATGATTTGAATTTGATAAGATAAAACGTTCTTTTTCAAAATGACGCTTTGATAAATTAAATTTTTTTCTTATATTTTCTGATGAAATATCATATAATTCGTCGTAACCAAAAAAAGAAATCTGCGATATATCAAATATAATATTTAAATCTAATGAATCAAAACAAGCTAAATCATCAGATTCTATTAATGGAAAAAATTTTTCGTCATATAATCTATATTTATTTTTTTCATTAAAAAATTTTTTTAAAATAGATTGTGTAATTTTCTGATTTTTGTTAAGTATTAATCTCGGGCATCCAAACAGATTTTTTTGTTTTGCATAACAAGATGACACAAAAATTTTTTTATCTTTGTCAGTGAGTTGAGAATAAATTTTGAATACATTGCTCATTTAAATTTCAAATTATCCACTACTTTTTTAATGATTGGCGTGATCAAACCATTTTTTGAATGCAGCCTCACATATTTTAATTGCTTGTAATCTTTTTTGAGTTGGTCTAATACCGCTTGAATAAGAAAAATAATTTTTTTAGGTTCAGGCATTTCTCCCTTGTTCAAAAAATATCTTCTTTGAACAAGTTTAGACGCTATATATCGTATTAATTTTTCTTCAAAATTCATATTATTTTTTGTCTAATTCAACCCAGGCCACATTCTGTGATGGTATATTTAAAAGAGTTTTCCTAAGAGCAGAATCTTCATACACAGTGTGGTGGTCTTTAGTTATAACCAAATAACCAGGAATGGGCCCCTTGAGCTTATTTGGGTTGTAAATTTCAAATATCCAATTTCCAAAACCTCGGTTGTTTGTAATATCATTTGACATATTTATAATTACTTGTAAAAAAACATCAAATCCTTTATGGTTGTGTGCATGAGTTTTAAGTTAAAAAACCGTATATATCTATACAACCACTCGATTATTTTGAGCTAAAAACTAATATGAAAAAAGATAATTTCTCTATAGCGAATTGCATTTGCTGCAATCTTTCGGTAGATCCAGCAAAATCATTTGTGTTTTATTTGAATGAAGAACCCCTTTATTTTTGTGATTCTCATTCAAAGCCTTTTCAAATGGGTATTCAAGTGGGGCAACTTGAAATAAATCACAAATTACTTTCTTATATCAGCAATTTGCCAGAAACTTTTACCAAAAATGATCTCAAAAAAAGCATATTACAGCTTGCTCCAATGTCAAAAATGCAATCAATTACAGAAAATGCAGAGGCATTGGAACCTTTTGATTTTAAGTATCACACACCAAAAGAGCTGTATGATGAATTATCAAAAACTGTAATTGGTCAAGATTATGCTAAAAAATCTGTTTCTGTTGCTATGATTAATCATTTGAAATTGATTTTTAATGAAGAAATTGAAAATACTCAAGCAGACAAACATCATGTTTTACTTTTGGGTAAGTCAGGGTCCGGCAAAACTTTGATCGCAAAATCTGTGGCTAATTTCTTCGAGCTTCCTTTTGTTATGGGAGACGCAACAAATTACAGCCCAGCTGGGTATCAGGGAGCTGATGCAGATTCTGTAATTTATGATTTGCTTTTGGATACAGAAATGGATTTCGACCTGGCAGAAAGAGGAATTGTATTTATTGATGAAATAGACAAAATCAGCTCAAGTTTTAAAAATAGCACACAAAACTCATTTTCTGGCGCTATCCAATCAAGCTTTTTAAAACTAATTGAAGGGAAAACAATTAAAGTGCCAGGTCAATTATTTGGCGAGATGCCAGGAAATACTTTTAATATCTCTACTAATAGAATGTTATTCTTCTTCGGTGGAGCTTTCAATGGACTAGCAGATATAGTTGCAAAAAAAATGGGACTAAAAGATCGTATTGTTGGATTTAAGAAAATTGATGAAACAAAAAATCAAGAAATTGATGAAGCATTAAAGTCTTATGAAATCTTCTCCCTTGCCTCCAGGGAGCAAATCGCCGACTCATTAATTGAATATGGAATGCTTTCGGAATTTGTTGGAAGAATCCCCACCATTGTTCCTTTGAAACCTCTTGATAAGGATGATTTGCTTAAAGTGCTCACCCACTCAAAGGCTTCACCATTAAGAAAACAAAAAGAATTATTTGCTTTATCTGGATATGATCTTGAGTTTACTGATGACTATTTGGAAGATTTAGTATCTAGATCGTATAAGTCAGCCACAGGCACAAGAGCTTTGGATTCTTATGTAAAACAGTCTCTTAGTGTGGCAAGTTTCAATTTCTTAAATCTTCACGATCACAACGCCATAAAAGGCAAACTTACGCTAAACAAGGATTGTTTGGTTAACCCAGATGCGTATAGAATGGAAAATCTTCAGTCATTTGTTTCTTTTGCCACTTCTGCTGTAGCTTAAAGGAAAAATTGTGTTTAAGTGTGTAATAATATAATTGATGAACCGCAAAACTATAAAAGCGGCAGTTGATGCCATTATTTTACTCAGATATGCAGAGAATGAAGTAGCGCCTAGTGATGCATCAAATCAGGCCCAAACTACAGAAACCAATAGAAATGTGGGAGAAGTGGGAGGAGTGGTAGATGTGCGTATAAATGGCGGTGGCCCAGACTTGCTTTTGAAGCCAGGTCTAACTAATGAGCAAATTTTTAAAGAATTGATGCCAGCATTATACGCAGCTGGTAATGCTGATCCAATAGGCAAAATGAAATCAATAGCAGAGCAGCAAGCTAAATTGCTTTTTGGCCGTGTTCCCGAAAATCTAACTCAAAAGCAAGCAGATTTACTCGCAAAAAACATGGAGGGCCCATTAAGGGAATATTTGAATAATTTTGGAACTCTTTTGTCTTATTTTAATCCAGAGGGCTTTAAATGAAAAAACACAGAAACAGATTGATTGAAAATTTACTAAATGAGATAGAATTCTATGAAAATTTAGGATTCCATAGAATTGCAGATGATTTTACCAAACAATTAATTAGATATAGTGCATCATTTGAAGATGTAGCTGAGAGTGTGGGCGGAGACTATTGGAAAAGCACAAAAAATATTTATAATATTCAGAAAATTCTGGCGATGTTTATTGGTATCCCGGAATGTGCCGAATTTACTCATGCTTCAGCAGGAGGATCGCCCACCATGTTTCAATCAGAGAGCGATTTTAGAAAACAGATGCAAGATAAATGGATTGAAGAAAATCCAGGAAAACCTCTTAATGCGGATGCTTTGAAACAAATAAATGAAGTGGTTCAAACTCAAAATATTTTAGATGGCGGAAGATCTATTCTAGATGCAGATCCTAAAAAATACAATAAATGCATGGACGCAGCTACTAAAGCTGGATTAGGCGAAGAAGCAAAGCAATTTTTTGCTTCTATTGTATAATAATTTGTGTCTAACTTACAATGCCCTTTTTATAATGAATCAAGTTGCTTAATAAAAACACAATGCACATTACCAGAATTTAAATCTCAGCATAATTGCGGAGGCTTATTGAATCAATGTTCATTTTTTATCAAAGAAAAGATTAAGCAATTAAATACAGATTCAAATTTAAAAATTATCATTAAGAGGGTTGATAATACATATCTTGTGAAAGCTGATGCGCTGGTTTACCCAATCAATGATCTTTTAGAAGTTGATGATCCTCTATTAAACCGAATGACATTAGGTGAAACGCCAAAATTATTCTCGAAAACACTTCAGAATGGCGTAAAAATTGGGCACCCATATTTATTTAAATGTTCTGAATCATGGAAGACAAAACAAAAATATATAATTACGGCTGTTATTTCAAGTGAAACATATCTTGTCAATGAAACATTTGTTGTAAGCGCCATGAAAAAAACTATACTTTTGGCAGATGAAAATCAAATAGAATCATTAGTAATTATTCCTTGTGACAAGGGAACACATGATATTTCATTAATTTCTATGGCTCAGCTATCAGCGATATTCACTATATCACAAAAACATGAATTTAAATATCTTAAAAAAATATTTATTTGCATGGAAGACGAGGAAACCGAACAATCTTTCATCGAATATTATAATAGAATATTTGGAGGTATTCATGGGCGTAGAAATAACGGTGATGCTGCAATCAATACTTAATTCCTTGAGCAATCCAGCTTATATTGAACAAAATGGGAAAATAATATTATCTAATGATTTATATTCCGGTCACCATTATGATGAAGAAGAAATTGTAATTAATAAAAAACCACTTCATAAAGATTATAAAATTTGCGAATTAATTGAAAGTGATATTTATAAATTAAACAATTCTAGAGAGAAACTAGCCCAAGCAATGGCACTATTATGACTACAGAAGAAAGAAGTTTGGATATATCGGCACTTTCCGAAAGAATATCTGCGCAAACAGAAGCATATGTTGAATTTTCCAACGCTTTGGTCAGGATCATTGAACAAACTGCGGCCATCAGAGATAGAATAAATAACTCAAACAATGTATTAGAAGAAGAACATAAAGCTCTAAACCACAAATTTCAAGAACTTTTAATTGAATTTACTAAATATTCAAGTGATAATTCGAATCAGCATTCAATGTTTCAAAAAGACATAGAATTATTCAAAAATAAATTAACCGAATATGAATCTCGATTGAATTTTCTAATCTCAGAAACCGAAAAGTCTGATGAAGTTTTATCTGGCATGACTAAAGAGCTTATTGAATATTCTAAAAAAATTACAGATCAAATTCACAAAAGCAATGAAGAAACCCAAGCTACAATTGGCAAGATCACATCCCAATTAGGCATTCAAACAGAAAATTTAATTGAATTCAAAAAAACATTTGATAAGTTTAAACTATTTTTATGGGCGCTTGGAGCAATTATTGGAGTTTTTGGTGCATTAAAGGGCTTTGGGGTAATAGATATTAATTGGCTCATCCATAATAAATAATTCAAAATATTTTTTCAAAAAAATCTTGAATATTTGATTGCCTCAACGGTTCTAAATAAGTTTTAAAATTTTCTTCACATAATGGACAAAACCATTGTTTTTGAAACATTGGGCGGTGGCTTAAACAGAAAAATTTTTGACAACCATCACATTGCGTGTACATTTTCAATGGCCGACCATCGTTGCACAGCTGACAAGTTTTGTCAGTATTATCTAAATGAAAATAATTTTTAATATCCTCAAACACAATTAGTATTTTAACAATATATCCAATAAAGCCCTTGTGGTAGGCTTGGGGCCGTTCTGTTCATAAATTTAAACTAGTGGCAAATATTTCTCAACAATTTTTAGTTAATTTATCTCAGTCATTGGGAGTGTCTTATGACTTAAAAAGTAATGTGCTAGGCAGTAAAAATCAACCAAATTCAGCATGGTTTAATATTTCCCAAATTGCCTCTTTGTTGACATCTGGCTCTCCAATTTTTGGAGTTTACGATGATCCAAATTCTTTTGCCAATTTATCATTTAATACTAACTTGAATAGCTTTCAATTTAGCGCCGGTCAGGTGTTTTTTAAAGGAAATTTAATAAATGTACCTTCCCAAATAATTCCAGCAACTAATGCAAATGACACAATTGGAATTAAATTATTTCAATTTTATTTAGACTATAATGATTTTCTGCTTGCTTCAACTATTTTTTCTGCTCAAGTGGTTGCTGTATCAGGCAATACTTTGGTAGTAAATCAAATTCCATCAATCTCATATTTGAACAATTTTCAAACTTTGAACGTAAACAATTATTTAGTTAATATTGTAAGCATTAATATTAACACAAATACAATAATTGTGAGTCAAAATATTTCCGCTTTTGCTTTTGTTGGCTCAACAGTAACTCTAATATATCAGCCAATAATTAAATTTATTTCAAGTTTTGCGATAACTGGAACGCCGCCTGTCTTGCCAATTCCAAGCACCGGAATTCCGTTTGCTCAATCTTACATAACTATTGGCAATGGTAGTCCTTTCACTTATTCTGGCACGGTAACTCCAACATTCGTTGCATTCCAAGCATATTCTAATCCAGCTTCAATTTTTCCAAGCCAAGATTCTTATAATTCTTTTTTGCAATCGGTAAATAGCAGCATTAAGGCTTATAATAATGTAGAAAAATACGATTTGGAAGCAAATATTTTATCAAGCTTCACGTCATATACTCAGGGAATCTCTACCGCTAATTCAAATTTTGATAACTATTGGAATTCTCAACCATTCACCCCAACAGATTTATTTCAATACGGAATTAATTTCAATGGATTACAGAAAGTAGATTTTGACTCAAGATTTAAAGATTTTTGGTATTTTTACAAAAATTCCGAACTCACACGTACTTATGCAATTTTTAGAGGCGATATTTACGGAGGAAATGCCTATGTTGGTCAAGTTCCCGGCATATTCCCAGGCTCTATTTCTATAAACAGTTTGATAGATTATTCTTCTTTATCTTCATTATATAATGGCACCTATTCATACGGAATATCCGCAGTAACTCCAGCAGGAGAATACGCACCAGTTTTCGGAGCAACCAATTCTTATTATTTTAATTCCACAGTAAACAATTATCTTTCTTGGACTTCAAGCACGATCTCTAATTTATTATTTTATCATATTTATAAAAATCAACAAATACAATCTGGGTTTGAGCAATTAAGATTAACAAACCCAAGCCAACTCATTTATAATTCGGCAAATGATAATATATTGGCTCCTCTCACGACAACCCAGGGAATAGGCAATTCATTATTTGCATTTCAGATTTTGCAGGCTCAAGCTTCAGGTCTTACACTTGGGGGAATTTACTTCAATGCATATATACCCGATCCAGCGCCTCTCACTGGAATCCAAGGATATATTATTAATTCTGGCGGCATCAATTATGTTTCTCCCAAAGCAATTATCACAGGAAATGGTATAGGTGCTTCTGTTCTATTTAACATTAATGGCTCTGGTACTATAACATCATACACAATGATTTCAATGGGAAGCGGATATACTGTTACTCCCACAATAACAATAGTTGATCCATATTCTACCACTGCTTATGGTGCCTCAATCACACCGATTTTATCACAATTAAAATGTGGCATATATACCGGAACATCTACCATTCCAATGGGCACAAGTATTATAGATCTTTCACCTGTGACAATCGCAAGTATATCAAGCTCAATGCCTGTGAATATGCCCGTAAAAAATTCTAATTTTGTTAATTTAAATCCTAACACAAATTACTGGGCAGTATTCACAATGAATACACCTTATGCTCTAGCAGCAAATCAAAAATTATCATTTTTCCAAGCGGCTGGCTATACTAGTAATATAGCCACATCGATAAACGGATCAACATTTATATCATCTACTACATCCGCTCAAGTGGCTAAATTAGGATATGTAGATCAAAATTCAATTGGCAACTTAATTTCAAGTAGAGGTGTATATTTAACGGATGATAAAAGCAGCTATCCAACCAGAATTCAGCTTTATGTCCCGAATATAGATTTGTCAAGCTTGACCTATAACGATGTAGGCCCTGTCGCAACAGTAAATGGAATATATCAAACATCATTGCCGATTCAAAACTCAATGATCGTAAGCGTACTTGCAATGAATTCTCAAACTGGAATTACATCTACACTCGTTGGCAGAATAGACCGAAATACACCGAGAGGCTCCTCTATATTACTTGGATCTATCTCAGATTTATATGACAAAGTATTAGATGTTTTTGTTCAACCAAATGTTAATAGTGCGGCGGGAATGAATTATATACCTAACACAAATATTATCAATTGGAGCATTTTTGATTTATTTACGGTGGACTCAAAACCATGATTTTAAATCTATTTGGATACTCTGGAAATTTTGGCAAAGCAAACATTTACAAATGTGATTTTTTTGGCCACTCATTATCACTGCCAAGATTATGTTTTTTAGATAATTTTTCTGTTGATGTTGATCAAGAAAATGTTGGAGAAGTTAAATTATTTGGATCATTCAACCAAACTCCAAATTTTGTTTTAGGAAATCGAAAAATTACCATAAATACATCATTTTTATTTTCTTTAGACCCAGCAGGCACATTAAATCCAGCAGTTGATCTTATAATGAATCTTTCAGCCTGGTCTTATCAAGGAACAACAACATCTTATAAAATAGCAGGTGCCATAACTAGCAGCAATTCATATCCCACATATTATAGTTATGTATTCACTTACACCACTTTTAATTTAATTAATTTTATAACTTCTGGATATTCTGTGGATAATTTCCAATGGTATGCAGTATCACAAAATTCCTCAATAAAATTAAGCAATGTAACCATTGACACAATCTATAATACTATCAGCTTTGATACTATTTCAGAAATTACTGAAACAATTTGGGTAGAAGCAATTTACTACAATAATTTCCCTCTGCAACTAGAACCGATGTTTCGCATGGACACATCAGAAGGCAGTTTTTATCCTTGCGTGGTGGATAAAATTGATTTTTCTGTTTCTGAAGAATTTATTAAATTAAATTGTGTATTTTTTGCAATCAATTATGATCGTTCTACTAGGTTTGATTTCATAAATACACAATCTGTAAAAAACGCTATTCCGCCATTAAAAGATATTCACAAATCTAGAATTAAAATTATTGATTATAAAAACTCTATTGTAAACAACTTTTTGTTAAATGACATTAAAAATTTAGATTATATGCAATCATTTTTAACTGAAAGATTCACGCCCACCCCATTCAAGGATTTATCAATCTCAATTAATAATGGGCTTAAGCCTGTTTACGCAAACCATTATTCTAATCTACGCAGAACATATGTTGCTGGTTATATATCGGATCAAAGAAAAATTACGGGCAATCTAACAGCATATGCTCTTAGATCATCGCAGCCAACATTTGATAGATTCCCTACACTTGCAGGCGTTACAAATGTAAGTATGAGTGTTTATTTTGGAAATCAAATATTCACTATTCCGTATACGGTTTGGAAACCAGCAAAAATAGAAGTGAAGCAAAATGAACTCGTAACAGTAAATTCGTCATGGGAGGCAATTACTAACGAAAGGCAAGGCCAGCCTTTGTTCCAAATGTAATAATATGAATCAATTAATTTTTGAAAACAATGATCTTTTTACATTTGAGGTTAAATATTCATACGAACAATATGAAAATGGTTTGGTAAAAATCGATACTCAGAAAGAAAACAATATATTTACGCTAGTTTTTTTAGCAAAAGGTCCAGAGTTTGATGTAGTGTCTCTGGCGCTGGAAGAATCAACATATATTAATCACATAACGGGAAAGCCTTTTATAAGAAGTTCAGTGCTTTATAAACAATTATTTCAATCAGTGATAGTAGATGTCGATTTTACCGATAATCCAAATTTAGATCACATAGATGTGGCTTCGGCGGATTTAAGTAAAATTAATTATAATCTTGTGAAAATTATTATCAAGGAGTGGCTTAAGAAAGTAATATGATAATTGTAAATCCAGGATCATTACATCGCGTAGCAATTGCTGTTTATTCAAAAACTTCTTTCTATAATCAACAGACCAGCAAAGTACCCTTTTTAAATTTCGAGCAAAAAGAAAACGCAGACGCAAATACGATAAATGTACCTTACATAGATATCCATGATTTAATAAGAAATTCAAACCTTCAACAATTCGGAGCCGATGGAGAAAATTATATTTTTGGTTTAGTGAAAAACTTGAAAATTAATCCCATAATTATCAACCAGGCAGTAAATACAAATACATATTCTAATTTTATTACTCAAATTAAAAGTGATAATTATTTTACTGGTGGAAATTTAAATATTCCGGTTCTTATAACCAATCAAAACTATACCTCTGATCTAGAAAATTTCTATAATCAAATTTGGAAACTCGGGGTTTTATATTTTTTACCTTTTTATATCTATACTGATATATCGCCAACAAATCTGGGCGGCCCTTTATTTGTCACGGAATATAAAATATCTGTAAGTGACAATGGCCCAGTAGAGATAGATATCAACTTCACAGGAGGTTTGAAATATATTCCACCAGACTATATAGAACCTCCGGTTTTTCAAGGTGAATACCGTACTGCAAAAAGTTACGATTGCTTAGTTGTTCCAACCCCAGATCCATCAGCCCAAGTAACAAACCCTTATGTTTCTTTAGCAAATCAGGCATCTTATCTCAGCTCAAATGTATTTTATTTAAAATCGGCTTCTCTTACTATTGATAATAAAATATCAAAAAGATTCACAGCAAACACACTGAATTCATCACAACAAATTAGCGATGGTGTTAAATATATTGCTTTAAGTAAACGAACGGTTAAAGGGACCATATCGTTTCTTGCTTCAGTGGATTTGCTTTTAATTTATAGTGATCCTGGTGTGTTAATTCAATCACTTACGCTTTATTTTTCTGGACCATTTATTTTCCAAATGGATAATTTATATATTAATTTCTTTGGCTCAGAAGTAAGTGGAGATGGAGATTCTTTTGTTCACACATTGGATTTTGAAGCTTTTGTAATACCCACCACATCTGACGAAAAATTATCATACTGGCAACAAAATGAATTCAATATTGGAATAAGCACGGTTTTAGGGGATGCATAAATTCAATATCAGAATTGATAATGATAATTTCACAGTGGAATACGAAAATATTTCTTCTATTCTTGCTGCAGAAATTGATAATAATTCTTATATTGATAATGATTTTTCAGAAATAAAACACTTAAAAACAATAATCGACAAAGTGGAATTTAAAATAATTGAAAATAATCAAATAATCTATAAAAATCCAAGCGATCAAAGACTCAGATTTGATATTGCTTTTCATATAGCAAAAAAGATATCTGAAAACACTTATTGCTCAAAAGAAGAAATACAAAATTTTAAACAATTGTGTGAAAGATTTTTAAACAAACAATCTCAGCAAATGCCCGCAGAATTATTAATTGCATCAAATATTTTTAATCAATTAATTCAATTGGGCTACAAAGACATGCAAAATATTGAAAATAAACGATATGAAAAAATTAATATTGCATTACAGTTGTTGAAAGATTGTGTTTCTTAATAATGCTTTTTGATATCTCTGCGGGCAAAATCAGCCCAAAATTGATCCATACTATAAGGATCTTCAGAAATTTCACCTGCTGGGAATTCTTCTTCAAAATTAAGATCTTCTTCGGTTGGCTCCATTTCATCAAATTCATCTAATCCAATATAATCTCCCAGTGGATTGTCAACTGATTTCATATGTCTCTCTATGGGATCAAATTCTGGTGCGACCATAAGTTCGTCAATATTTTTCATGCTATATTTGAAAGACAAATTGTAAGGCTCCACAATTGATTGTATGGCTCTTTTTGTCTTGTTGGATATATTTGGCTCAGCTGATACAATAAACTTTTGTTGTGACGGGGAATAGCTAACAGACTTAACACCATTGGTTGAATATTTTTTTTCAATTTGTTTTTTTAAAGTTTTATGATCGCTAGTAGCTAATCTTAGAAGTTTCGCATCTAAAGCGTCGGCAATTCGATATGCACCAATTTCTTCTGCACATTGAATTTCAAAAAGAAAATCTTTCAACATAATCTTTATTTAAAAAATAAAAAGCAAAAATCCTCGTAAATAAATTATGAACAAAAAAGTACATAGAATACCACTCGAATCCATTATTCAAACTACACAGCAAGGCACTACACGATTTACAAACGGATACCAATATATAGTTCTTTCTGAAGTAGAAACTTTTTCTGATTATAGTGTTGAATGGGGAAAAATTAATCTTAAATCTGGGAAAGAAATTACAGTAAAAAAGGCAGCTTTTGACGAATTTGTTGCATTAATAACTGGCTCTACAAAATAAATAAGTGCCCTGTTAGCTGAGTGGCTTAGCATATCTCTCTAAAAGGTAAAACATGGGTTCAATTCCCATACAGGGCGAACTTTTTACAAAAAATTACGTATAATAAATCATGAACAAAATTTTCAATAATTTATAGGTTTCGATCTCTAAGTATGCGCTGGGTTTTTGTTCATGCGGTTCTGTGCTGTTAATTCAGCGCAGAACCTTTTTGTTTTTACTTAGGAGTAAAATATGAAAACATTGAACAAAAATATAACATCAACATTCTTCAACAAACCATCTGATTATCACGAGATGATTAAAAGATGGTCAGACTTAGTAAATAGCCAAAAAGGAAAAAACCTTACAGCAAAAGATCATTTGTATTATCTTGTTTTAAAAGGCAAGAATTGGCATAAAGCTTTTCTTCCTGGAAGGAAAATGCAAGATTATGATTGCCCACAAGGATATTTTAACGCTAGATGGTGCCGCCGATCAATTTTTGATGAAATATTCAAAGATATATTAATTAAAGATTGGGAAAAAAAAATTCATTTAATTTTACCAACATATTATAAATTTGATTATTCAGAGCCTTATATAAACGAAGAAGTGGAAAAAATGATAAATTCAATGGTGAAAGATAATGTGGTGGCCTAAACAACCCCAATACATTTACGTGATGGTAAGAAAAGACTTACCAATTTGGGATCAAATTATTCAAGTGGGGCACGCCTGCTTTGATGCCGGATCTGCTTATCACAAATTATGGAAACCAGACACATATTTAATTTTGTTTCAAGTGGAAAATCAAAAAGAATTATGCGATTGGTCAAATATTCTTGAAGAATATGGCATCGAGCATAAAATGTTCAATGAGCCAGATCCTGCACTAGAAGTGGGAGATCAGCCTATGGGATTTACTGCTTTGTGCACGCAACCTTTGAGGGGAAAAATAAGAGAAATATTTAAAGATTGTGTAATGTGGGTGGAATAATAATCGGGCCAAATTTGGCCCGATATTTATTCCTCTAATACACTCTCGTATAATTGTTTAGCATATAAACTTTTACCATAAGAATTAATTAATTTAATTAATTCTTCAAAAGTAATCCATCCATTTCTATAAGCAATTTCATCAGGTGAGGCCACGATCTGCCCTTGTCTAGTCTGTACAGTTTCAATATAATTAGAAATTTGCAACATATTATCAAATGTGCCAGCGTCAAACCAAGTGCATCCGCGAGATAATTTAGCTACTCTTAATTCATCATTTTGTAAATAAACATTATTCACGCATGTAATTTCCAGCTCTCCTCTTTTGGATGGAGATATAGATTTTGCAATGTCCACCACATCATTGTCATAAAAATATAAACCTGTTACAGCATAGTTAGATTTAGGATTTTGTGGCTTCTCCTCTAATGAAACTGCTCTATCTAATTCATCAAATTCTACAACACCATAATCTTCTGGTTTATTCACGCGATAAGCAAAAACTGTAGCACCATAATCTTGGACAGAGGCTTCATCAACACACATCATAAGATTGCCGCCATAAAATATATTATCACCAAGAACCAAAGAAACACAATCGCTGCCAATAAAATCTTCTCCAATAATAAAAGCTTGCGCCAGGCCACCAGGAGATGGCTGAATAGCATATTGTATATTCATGCCCCATTGACTTCCGTCACCTAGTAGGTTAACAAAAAGATTTTGTTCGTGCGGTGTAGTAATCACAAGTACATCGGTGATTTTGGAGCGCATAAGTAAGCTTAAAGGATAATAAACCATAGGTTTATCATAAATGGGTAGCAATTGTTTTGATACAGATTTTGTAACAGGCCAAAGTCTAGAGCCTGTACCGCCAGCTAAAATTATGCCTTTTCGTGCCATAATTAATTGTACATTTAAGAATTGTAACCGCCACCTTTTCTTTTTCTTTTGCAATATTGTTTTTGAGAAAAACCCTTGGGATTTGAGCAATCAATTGATTTTTTATATTTTACGCTCCATCTTTTCTTTTTCTTTCCAGCGCGAGGTGCATTGTATTTTGCAAGCTTTAGTAACACTTCATCTACACAATTCGCTTCTGAACGAAATCCGCTTGCATCCAATTCATCAGCAATTGAGGCAAGTTTTTGAAGGATTGTGTTTGCTTGAGCCACGTTTTTTTTGAGAGCGTATGTGGAGAAAAATTCCGCTTTGGCAATTCTATAAACTTCATTTAAATCAGGCAATGGGCTACAGATCATGTCACCTGGTTTTAATGCCATCGCTTCGCCCCAACTGGCTTCAAAATGCATAGGTTCTCCTGTGTATTCTAGAGCTTTACACTCTCCTTTCGCTTTCCAAATATCACCTTCTACATTAAAATATCTTTTATATAATTTATCGGCGGGTAAAATATATTCCTCGCCGGAGCCGCCAAGATTTGTAACTACAAAATCATTTTCTTTGGCTGTATTTTGTGTTTCTTTGCCGTCAGAAGTAAAAGTCTCAATTAATTCGTTCGGTATTGCTTTCCTCACTTTTATCTCAGTAAATTTAGCGTAATCTTTTCCATCAGACATAATTTGAGGCATAAAAAAATTTATTGCATCCTGTTGACTCATAATTTTTGATTCTTCTGCTTGTTTAAATATTGCCATTATTTTTGTAATCCTCGTATTCGTTTTGAGTAAAATTATGTTTATTAATTAAATGTTGTTTCAAATTTCCTGCATCTAAATTTCCTCTACCACACAAAGAGCAGGTAAATTTTGGTCGGCTTAAAGCAGAATTTTTAAAATTAGTGTAATCAGTTTTTTTGTAATGCCCTGGATTACCAATCTGCTCTATAATAAAACCCGCGCATTTTCCCTTTTTTATTAAAGTTCCTAGTTTTGCATATTTATGAAAAGTTGAAAAACTCAAATTATTTTTTTCAGTGAACTCTTTTAAATTGCTTCCATTTAACTCAATCGTTTCCCCATTTGGGAAAGTTAACTTATAAACAAAAAGTTTCGAAATATTTTCACGACTAGCAGATCCTCCCTTTTGATGCCATTCTTTCGTTCTAACTTTTTTTGTAGATAAAGCGCCTTGTAAACCGGCTTTTTGTTGGTGCAAAGTGAACTTTTCTTTATCTTTTGTTTTTAGCTCATGTATCCAATTTTTGCCGCCAAAAGAATTATTATATGACATTTCATCATTTACAACTTTTTCGTCTACGAATTTTCTCTCCAAATCCCAAAGTTCCTCCGATGAATCAGCAAAAGCAATAATTTCTTTACAAAAATTTTTAACACCATATTTTGCAATAGCATGTTTTATGCCAACACCTGAACCCATATAGGAATCATTAATATTTGCTGTAGAGTGACGGCCAATATAATATTTATTATTTAATAAATTTGTAATCTTATAAATAAAATGAAACACAACTACTTTTTCTTCCTATTGGTCATTTGTGACACTGATTTTCCTCTTTGCCACATTCGACAACTCCATGTTCTTGCTTTTGTGGGATCTTTTGCGGTTTCGCAATGATGTCTCGCTCGAAAGTTTTTTCTTCTTTCGGGTGAATCGCGCTTTATTTCCATGTTTGGATCACCGAAATTAACCTTCACAACATTTCCCTTGTCGTTCTTGACATATACACTAAACTTCTTGGGGCCACCAGGTGTTCGAAATGGCTTATTTAATCGTTTATGTGTTTTTTTCTTTTCAGCGGCTTCTTTCTTAAATACAGACGAAGAAGCACCCTTGCACTTTCCGCCACACATACAGGGGCCACCTGAATGGCAAGAATGTTCATCTTCAGAGGCATATCCTCTCCATCCCTCTTCTTGGTGCTGAGGATATTTACTATCTTCATCATCTTTATGAGCAATATTGGCTTCTTTATCTTCTTCAGCAATATGAGCAACTAAATCCTCAAGATTGTCATAATATGCATGTTTGTGTCCATAATCTCCACCTTCATGCATATATCCATATTCAAGCTTTCCGGTTTCTGGGTCCATGTACATCCAAATCTCTTGCAAGCCTACTTTTGGCTCATCTCTATGAACAGATTTTTCTGAAGGATGCACTCCATCCATTTCGCTATCATCTCCATATTCAAACACCTCTGAAGGCTCAAACCCATATTCACCCAATACATCCATCAAAGGATTCTCTTTATGAGCTATTCTAATTGCAGTGAAGAACAGATCACGAGATTCTTCAATTTTGCCCGCAGAATATAAACTCTCTGCGATTTTTGCCAGATTGTGTGCTATTTTTTTCATTCTTAGTACAAACCTCTATCTTCTGGATTATAACTCATTGGATAAGAATCATCTGAGCCCTGTAAAGCGTCTCTGTATCCAGCATCATATCCTTGATCCCAAATTCCTGCCTCATTGCTGCCGAAATCCCATGGGTTTTCTGTATTTCCACTTGTATTTCGTGCTCTATAGTATTCTTCCTCTTCTTGTTCAGTGGGTTGATAACCCATTTGTTTTTGTTCTTGTTCTCTTCGATAGCCCACCATTTCTGGATCGCCAGAAAAAGGACCTAAGTCTTGAGATCCCTCAGCATATCTTCTCAATAAATCACCAGCATTCACAAATGCTTTCTTATTGGTTTTAGCGTATTTTTCGTTTTCACCAAATTTTTCTAGCATGAATTTGTTCCACAATAAATCGCTATCATCGTCTGGATGCAAAGAACCATGATAGTCATTCAACCATTCTCCAAATTCGTCCTGTAACCATCCTGGAGCTTGATACCTATATTCAGGATATTGTTCCATTCTTGTATCATGTAAATCCATAGAATATCTTCTCAATAAATCACCAGCATTCACAAATGCTTCTTTCTTGGGGCCTGTAACTTTAAGCATGTGCTTGCCATCTTTATTCATCACTTCGCGACCCAAAAATACAGGCACTATACCTTGCGCCTCATCGAGCGCCTCTTTTGAATCGAAAACAAAAATAGGGTTATTTGAATCCCCGCCCATTGTTTCAACATGGCCATCTATTTTTTCAATTGCTGAATGATAATGCTCAGAATGATCAGAGGCATAAGCTTTTTTGCCCATATGCTCCGACGCACACTCTGCACAGCAATAATGATCACCACCTGCCATATGCATATGTCTCTTTTGCATCTTAGCCTTGCACATTGAACCAGCACAAGCTGTCATGGAAGAGCATGTGCATTTTTTCTTCCCACAATCTGGACAAACAGAAGATTTTTTACCTTTGCCATGCTCAGCCTGCCATTTCTTTAAATCTTCAATGCCTGCATATTTATTAAGCAAAACTTCCAAACTAGAAGTTTTTTTACGAGAGCATCCTTTGCATTTTCCTTCTGAGCCTTTGCAATCTTTGCACATTAACTTGCCACAATTCTCACATTCTCCAGAAGCTTTATTATCTTCACATTTTTCGCATTTAGCCCCGCCATAATACCCTTCATACTCTTCCTTGGTTTTAGCGTATTTTTCGATCATATCATCAAGCGCGGTTTTCTTCATCTTATCGGCTTTAGCACAATCTTTAGAGCAATAAGCCTTCTCACCTTGTTTGTGCATCTCGGCATACATCATTTTTGCTTCACAGCCTTTCAGAGCACATTTTGTTTGCTTTGAACATTTGGGACAAAAATGTTTGCTTTTTCGCTTCATCAGCTCTGCAGATTTATCTCCACAATGTGAACATTCTTTTTCAGAAGCCTCCACCAAACGATAAGCAAAATCTTTATTACCGGCGAGAATATGCTTTTCAGCTAATTTATTCAAAATATGATCGAAGCTCATATTTTTTATTTCTCAAATTAATATTAGCTCACCTTTTTCTGATTTTATTTATCTAAATAAGATTTTGCATCCTCAGCTGAAGTGAAATGCATTACATTTTTACCATTTGTTGACGCTCTATACACAGTTTTATATCCATCAAATAAAGATGTAATTTCCTTGCTTGTTCCATCTGGCATATTTTGAATAGCTGTTTTTTCTTGTTTTGAAGATTGCTTTAAAGCATTCGTAATTAAATTAATTTTAGATTGTGTATTTTCGTGTTGTTTAATAAATGATTCAATTTCTTTTTCCATATTAATATATTACAGTTTATTTCCACCAAACATTCTCATCTTTGCAAGTGCGATTTGCCAAAATATCCATAGCTCTGGATTTAGGCACATTGTATTTTTCATATAAAGATTTGCCTTGTAATCCATTCTTATAATCTTCGCGAAGATTTCGGGCCAAAATATAAGAATTTTTATCTTTTTCAGATTGTTTTGTTTTTGTCTTTGGTAGCTCTTCTTGGCACATCACTTGATCTATAGGCAAATTTGCGCGATATCTTCGGTCAATCGTAGAATAAGGAATTCCAAGCTCATTAGACCATTCTTTGATAGATTGTGTCTTGTTGTTGTAGGTGATTGAGATTGTGTCTTGTTTTTTCTTTTTAGGGGTGTAAGTGGGGTCTTTGTAAGTTTTACCTGCAAAAGCGTTATGCAAAACTACTTCTGAAATTCCAGTGATTTGCGCCACTTCTTTTACTGTTTTGCCTTCACTAACATAGATATCTCTAGCCGATTTAATTTCAGATTGTGTATATTTTTGGTTGTTTGATAATTTACCAGGAGCATGATTAGCGCCCTTCAGTTCTCCCGGTAATTTTTCAGAAGCTTCTTTGGGGCTCAAACCCAGATTATTCACTCGATGTGTAAAAGTAGATCTAGAAATTCCTTTGTCTTTTAAGATTTCAGATATAGTTTTAAATTCACCATCTATATCATATCTATATTTCAAAACACCAGAAGTAGAATCAGGCAATTTAGTAATTGCCTCTTCTGGGTTTAATTTTTGATTAATAATTCTATCTCTTAGTGTGCCTGAGTCTACATTACATCTATCATCATCGACCCAATCTAAAATGTGTTTATTTTCTCCAAAAGCTTCAACATAAATTTTTGAATGGCTTGTTCTGTTATCAGACTTTACATGTGTAATATTTTTTAAAATTCCATCTAAAGTGCTTCTGTTTACATTGTATTTAGAGCTCAATTGAGTGATGTTTAAATCTAAATATTTATAATCGAATCTAATTTGTTCAGAAAGCTTAAAATCAGGAACAATTGTGTTTCCGTATTTTGTTGATTTATTGTGTTCGTCATAATTTGTTAAAGATTCAATATATTTTTTATATTCTATATATTTTTCAAACTTTCTATCTAATCTGGTGAGTTCAGTTGAGGAAATATATATCCAATCCAAAATTTTCAAAGCAATATCCGAACCATTATAAATAAGAGTAGCATAAGTGTCTAAGTCTGAAATACAACCTGTTTTTTCTTCAAACCCAATTGCATTATTAATTGCTTTTTGAAGACCATTGATAAAATGATGTGTGCCAACAAAATTAATACCCACAGTGTTAACATTTGGATTTGCAGATTGTTTTGTGTAAATGCTACCATCACCATCAAAATAACCTCTTACCAAATGCGGAAGAAATTCATCTGGGCAATCTTTCCATTTCAGATTGTGTGATTTGTGATTATCGAGGCCCCAAGATTGTGTGAGGAA
>Ga0214921_10000285_pt1 | contig 99374 bp, 108 predicted proteins | sample LL1505_MetaG_FD_177992 | JGI IMG/M metagenome (GOLD analysis project Ga0214921, IMG submission 177992) | Freshwater microbial communities from Lake Lanier, Atlanta, Georgia, United States - LL-1505 | ecosystem: Environmental > Aquatic > Freshwater > Lake | place: USA: Georgia | collected... | reverse complement strand
ATACTGGTGTAACAGGATGTACTGGATATACCGGATACACGGGATACACCGGATACACCGGATTTACTGGATTTACCGGATACACGGGATACACTGGATACACTGGATACACCGGATATACCGGATTGACTGGATTCACCGGATACACCGGATACACTGGATACACTGGATACACCGGATTTACCGGATTGACCGGATTTACTGGATATACCGGATACACGGGATATACCGGATTCACCGGATTTACTGGATATACCGGATACACTGGATACACTGGATACACTGGATACACCGGATATACCGGATACACTGGATTGACCGGATATACCGGATACACCGGATATACCGGATATACCGGATTTACCGGATTCACCGGATTTACTGGATACACTGGACAAACAGGATACACTGGTTATACTGGACAAACAGGATTCACTGGATTCACTGGATACACTGGATTCACTGGATATACAGGATACACTGGATTCACTGGATTTACAGGACGTACCGGATACACTGGATACACGGGATACACGGGATACACAGGATACACGGGATATACTGGATTTACGGGATACACTGGATACACTGGATACACTGGATTTACCGGATTTACTGGATATACAGGATATACTGGATACACCGGTCAAACAGGATACACTGGATACACTGGATATACAGGAACAACAGGATATACTGGATATACTGGATACACCGGGTACACTGGATCACAAGGAGTAAGAGGAGACATAGGATACACAGGATACACCGGATACACAGGGTACACCGGATATACGGGAATGTTTACAAGTATTTACGCACCATTAACCGGATCTACAGTGGCACCAAATTCGTATATTTCGTTAAACTTCGACACTTCGCTAACCGGTCCTAGTTACACTAATGAAGTATTAAATTCTGGTGTACCGAATGTGTTAGGTGTGAGTATCGGACGCGGTTTAACTGGACCCAGTTACACGAACGGCGTATTGAATGCGAATGCACCGACTATGATTGCACCGAATATCGATAATACTACTGTAACATTGAATACATTAGGGCAATTACAGGCAACATCATCATCATCGTCCGCACTAACAGTTGTTACTGCAAGTACTTCTTTTAGTTCACCAAGTTCAAGTGTACAATTGGCTACTAGCGGTACCGTAATTATCAATTGTTTTGGTAGTGCATACACAACTGGTATTGGATACGCAACTCTTCCAGATAGCGTATCTGGAAGTATAGTAAACTTACAATTATCAACAAAACGAAGTCTACCAGTGCAAATAACTTGTTACGGTACAACGTTTGGACAACTTGGTAGTTTTACTATGAATCCTGATTATAGTAGAGTTCAATTATTGTGGACATCAAATGGATGGATTATGCTTGATAATATATCAGAAAGTTTTTATGTTACTACCCAACAGGGTAGTAAACTGACCGGTAGTGAAATGACGGGTGTTAATGGAAATTTAGGCTCCTCAATGAGTCTATCGAGCGACGGCAACACGTTAGCCGCTGGAGCACCCGGTGATAATGGTAGTGCGGGTGCAGTTGTCGTGTATACACGAAGTGGTAGTACATGGACTCAACAGGGTAGTAAACTGGTCGGTAGTGGAGAGACTGGTGCTGGACGATTAGGCTTCTCAGTGAGTTTATCGGCAGACGGCAACACATTAGCCGTCGGAGCGCACGCTGATAATAGCAGCGTGGGTGCAGTATTCGTGTATACACGAAGTGGTACTACATGGACTCAACAGGGTAGTAAACTGACAGGTACTGGAGCGACTGGTGCTGGACGATTAGGCTTCTCAGTGAGTTTATCTGCAGATGGCAACACTTTAGGAGCGGGAGCGAGCCAGGATAGTAGCAATGTGGGTGCAGTATTCATATATACACGAAGTGGTACTACATGGACCCAACAGGGTAGTAAACTTACGGGTACTGGAGCGACTGGTGCTGGACAATTAGGCCGATCAGTGAGTTTATCGGCAGACGGCAACACGTTAGCCGCGGGAGCATACTCTGATAATGGCTTTGTGGGTGCATTATTCGTGTATACACGAAGTGGTACTACATGGACCCAACAGGGTAGTAAACTGACCGGTAGCGGAGCGACTGGTGCTGGACAATTAGGCAACTCAGTGAGTTTATCCGCAAACGGCAACACATTAGCCGGGGGAGCGTACAATGATAATAGCTATGCGGGTGCAGTATTCGTATATACACGAAGTGGCGGTACATGGACTCAACAGGGTAGTAAACTGACCGGTAGTGGAATTACTGGTGCTGGACTTTTAGGCAAGTCGGTGAGTTTATCATCTGATGGCAACACATTAGCAACGGGAGCTAACAGTGATGATAGTAATGTGGGTGCGGTATTCCTATATAGACGAACCGGTAGTCAATGGAGCGGCAGTACATGGACTCAACAAGGTAGTAAACTGACCGGTACTGGAGAGACAGGTGCTGGACAATTAGGCGCTTCAGTGAGTTTATCACCAGACGGCAACACATTAGCCGCGGGGGCGATCAATGATAATAGCAATGCAGGTGCAGTATTCGTCTATACATAAATTTTTAGTAAAACAAATTTGTAGATTTTATAAATACAAAAACTCAATACTTGATTAATTTAGTTAAGAAATATGATGTATCAATTCAATGCTTTATAAGCTGATTATGTATATTTACACATAATGCTCAAAAATAGTCTTTAGAAAAAACATAATAAACTTGATTTGCAAATTTAAAAAAATTATAAATTAATTTATAATTTTTTAATAAATACACTATTTTTTACCGACAGCTCATGCCGCCCATCATTCGTTGTCCCGATGTGCGGATCGGAGCAATCCGTTTTTGCCACGCTTCAGCGTTCACCTTGCGCATCGCGCTTTGCTGTAAATCAGTGCGTTGTTGTAGATTAGACCGTAGCCACGCATCGTTCGCTAGCGCCCGAATATCGCCATTATATTTATTACCGAATTCCTCTCCTCCAGGAATCGGTCCGTAGCTATCAGCAAAACGCGCAAAATCGATATTACTACGTGCGATATAATTCGGCATTTTGATTGCATCCACATCATCATAGTAAAAACGAGTTTGGCCGATATTGTCATCGTTATATGCGCGATACGAGGTTCCATATCCTGTATGGCGTGGATCGTACACATTCGCGGGATCGATCGCATTAATCACCTCCAGATTTGGTTCAATCACCTCGCCTTGGTATAAACGCGGATCGTGTTCGGTATACATCATCTCGCCATTCTGCTGGTTAATGGCACAGGTAGTCGGTTCAAATTGTTGATTAAACGAGATACCGATATTCGCGTTAATCGGTTCGGTAATTTGACTACGAGTATACACTCCAGGTTGAATCGTTTGAGTAAACAAGTTTTCGTTATACTGTTTATATACCGGATCCTGTTCACATCGACCGGCTGCCAAATTGGTCGGTAAACCAGCCGTTTGCAGTTGTCGTGGATTATATCCACATGTCGTGTTGACAAAACCTGGCTCATTGGGACGCACTATCAAAGGAGTTTTCAAGTACGGATAGCTGAAATTTTCCCGAACTGGTGTAGTCGATTTAGCCAACGGATATTTACTACCCTGAACCGCATTTTCACCACCGTAACACCCCGATTTCGGTATAAATGCCGTATCTTTTGGTATATAACCACAACACGTATCGACCTGATAACCGGAATTGTGGACATCAATATTACTTAAATCGTTAATTTGTGAGCGGATCACCAGATTATTACTAATCCAGTAGTCATTATCACCGGCTGGTGAGATCACAACCGGTGGTATAAGCGTTTTGGGATTTGGAGGTCCCGCTAACCGTTGATTAGGTGAAATATAGTTGGGATTATTGTATTCAAGCGGTACATCGTCGTTACAGAAACGATAAGCCGTGGGTCGATTGATGTCAATTTTACCGGTTTTGGCATCCACCAATCGGCGCGATCGGGCAGTTGCCGAATTATAATTTTCTTTTGTCATTGTATTCCTTTGTAGATAATAAAGAATAATTATAAATAATAAAGAAACTAATAAAAATATTTCGCTATAGCGAAATCCGCATAATAATAAGACAATGTAGACTAATACAGCTAACCGCGTTAACGAGTTCATATTTTCTACAAGTGAGTAATTTTTTGCGGGAAATATGCTCATACTACAAAATAAATTATTCCATAATTCTATTGTGCATTTAGACATATTTATTATAATTACATAATTTTTAAAATTGAATTTTATTTGTTTTTTACAAATAAGAATTTAATTTAAATGACAAAAAATCCGAAGCGAATCCATAAATTTATTTTTACTCTTAATAATATCGACATTAACGCAGTGTTGTCAAAATATAATATCCCGTTAGCATGCGATTCGGCGAATCTGATCCCGACTAATGTCACCAAATTATCCGATTTAAATACGGACAAAAACACAACCGAAGTAATATCATTTCTAGATGAATCAAAAAAAATGCATCTATGTCATGTGTGTATGATTGATTTTACGACTCAAGAAGACGTAAACACATTAAAATATAATTGTTACTGGTGTCGACATAAATTCGAGACCAAGCCGATTGGGTGTCCGATTCGATACGTATCGTCACAAGCAATCAAAAATTACATTTCAAATATCAATAAGGATATGTATACAATTAAAGAGAATATCACGTCATTGCGTCGAGATAAACTCGATACGAATATGAAATTAAAAGAAGGTGAATATTATGAAACGGATGGTGTATTTTGTTCTTTTAATTGCTGTCAAGCGTTTATTGATGATAATAAAAGAGACCATATGTATGATAATTCAAGTATGTTATTGGCAAAAATGTACAATAATTTGATGAGTACACGAGCTGTATTAATTAATCCAGCACCGCATTGGCGTTTATTGACGGAATATGGTGGAATCATCGATATAAAAAAGTTTCGTGAAAATTTCAATAAGGTAGAATACGAATATCATGGGATCACTAAATCAAGTTGTAAATTTAAACCAATCGGTGTGATGTACGAGGAGAAGATTAAATTCTAATTGTTAAAAATTGAATTATTATAATTATTCTATAAAAATCGTAGACTTAATAATAATGATAGCTTTTATTGCAATGAAATATGTCAAAGAGCACATTGGTATCTACATAAAGATAACTGTATTAAAGCAGAATAGATCTGTAATTATTATACTATATACACTTTTTTAATTCCAATAATGCGGAATTAAAAAATACTTTATACCGTTTTATCACTGACCACAGCGCGTCCTTTATCTCGACACCAATCTTTTTCCGGTCGGTCTACTTTTTCATTACGAGTAATCGCGGCTTTTAGTACATATGATTGCATACCCAGTTTTTCCATCTCATAATTTAGACTGGCTGTATCTTTGGGAAAACAGGTACCGCCGAATCCTCGCAACCCATCTGGACCGGGTACAGCAGTATGACTTGGTAAAATTCGCGGATCCGCAGCGGCTAACAGCCGTACATTTTCATATTCAACTCCGCTAAGTGCACAAAATTGGGCGATTTCATTACAAAAACTGACTTTGGTGGCTAAATAGCAATTTCTAAACATTTTAATCATTTCAGCTTCTTTGTTACTAACAAAATTTAAATCTTTGTATTCAATTACTCGATTATTGTACGCGGTAGTGAACAAATCGGTTATACGGTGTTGAAAGAGGATATCTTCGCTAGTATTCGCATTTCGTAACCCAAAAATCCATTTCTCGTTGTTAATAAAATCTTTTACATAGTTTTTCTCGGTTAAAAATTCGGGCATAAAATAACATCCCAACACATCACTTGTACCCACTGGAACTGTGGACCGTAAAATTCGGAATCCCTTATATCCAATCCGATCCAAATCGGTTAATACAGATGCGACAATACCTAAATAACACGAGTTATCGGTATTCATAGGAGTTGGCACCGATATGAATACCATTTCACAGCGATTCATATCCTCTAAAGTAATACCTTTAGGACTGCAAAAATCCGGATTTAAGTCGTAAGCAAGAATTTGTATATCTGTACATTGTAATTGACAAGTTGCTTTACCAACAAATCCGTTACCAATTATACCAATAATCATGTTTTTATAATTATACACATTATTTTTAAATCATTATTAATAATTAATAATATTCTTCTAATAATTTTAGTATATCTTCAGGTAATTGTAAGCTATTGCTCTTTTGTTTACCAATGTCCATGCGTTTTATACTAATAATAAATTCATCTTTTTCTAAAGATGGAGAATTTATAGCTATACGACACCGATTAATACTTTTAACGGTGGTATTTTCCTTTGCCCATAACTGCGATATGATAATATCACGATTAACTTTATCCAAGTCTGTTTTATTCATTATAAATTTACGTTTTCTAGTATAGTAATTTATACAATTTATTTTTTTATAATCAAGAATAGTATATTGTAATATTTTGGCTATTTCTTCATCTTTTTTAGTATTCCGATAAGAATGTAGATTTATATTTTCTAATAAGTCTATTAATACATAATAATTTTTACTTATTAGTTTATGTAATATTTTATTATTACTATTTAATTTTAATAATAATTTAAGTATTTCTATTTGTTGAAACTCAATAGCGGTTAAAATAATTTGTCGTAATATTTCATAACTGTTAATATAATTTACTAATAAATTTACCACTTCTGTATGACCATTTTGAATAGCATTTGTAATAGCTTCGCTATTATTATCAAGTGGATTTACCATATTTATACTTAATAGCAGTACAACTGCTTTAACATCTCCGCGAAAACTTGCCTCCCGTAAAGCATAATTATTATATACAGTTGGATCCACACGTTCGCCACGTGGACCAACATAATTTAGTAATATTTCGAGTAATTTTAAATTTATAGGAGTATGTTCATCGATGAATAAACACATGAAAAATTTATCTTCACCAATAGTTGGGTCTATATAATCACCATTTATTGCACGATAATTTAATAACCTCGCGACTAATTCTACATCATCGATTACATTATACAATAGCTGAATTGACAAGTGATCAAATAGGTCATATTGTAATAATGTGTTTATAACTTGTTTATAAGTAATACTATTCATATATTTGATTTTTAAATCATCGTTAATTTAAAAATTCATTATTATAATTTAATTTTAATAATGCATATTAAATTCCATAGGATTGGGTCGACGAACCCGGGTTTTAATCACTGGATGCGATCGTAGTCCGTGTTGATTAAAGTCTCCCAAAATCGTAGTATAAATAGATAATTTGGAATTATTCTCTTCCATGCCCAAATTGGTGCGTACATCAGCGGTTATTATTTCGATTACTTGATCGATCATCGATTGGACATAACTGTCACCACCGATTCCACTCGGAACATTGTATCGTCCATAAATATCCCCAGTCGGCGGGCGATAATTCTCATATACGGATGACATAATACTATAGATCGTATTATGTGGAACAATTATTTTACGATTATTGGGATCCACTCCTTGTAATAGTTCGCTAATTTTATGCGAAATTAAATCAGCGGTTTCGCATGAAAAATATTTTTTTATACAAAAATTATTCTCTGAATAACCAACAAATTTCATGTAGTTATTGTCTGTTATTTGTGGAGTATTAAGTGTTATACCGTATTCCATTATGTTAATTTATTAATAAACAATAGATTTTAAATATAATTTTTTTCTGATTTAAAACGAAAAATTATTTATATTAAAAATGGAACATAAAAATTTATCCGTAATGCTATATAGTAAATACTCGAAAAAATGTAATGATTTTATAGCCTTATTAAAAACGCCTAATCTGGGGGTTGACTTAACTCAGCTGTTAAATTTAAATTTAATATGTGTTGATAATGAGAATATTCGCGCACAGATAATTAAATCAAATAAAATACAAATTACTGAAGTACCATGTGTTCTAAATATTTATCCGGATGGTGGTGTCGAAAAATACGAGGGTGTAACCGCATTTCAATGGATTACTGAAATTATTAATAAGTATCAAGCGCAAGTACAAGCACAAGTTCAAGCTCAACTTCAAGAACAAGTGCAACACCAAGCGCAATTACAGACCCAAATACAAGCGCAAAGTGCTAAGTCACAAAGTGCGAAAGCGCAAAGTGCTAAGTCACACAGTGGTAAAAATGCAAAACTAGAATTACCAAAAGAAACACTCATTGAAGATTTAATCAGTGAAAGTGAAGAAGATGATATAGAAGAAGAAAATTATTCCGATAAAAATGACGAAGATGATGAAGATACCGTTGAACCACCAATGGCACCTATTCGAAGTAATTCCGGTAACTACGAATTTAGTAATAAATTTAAGGGAAAAGGAAAAAAAGAGAAAAAAGTTGCACCAATCGTAGTAGAAAATAATACTACTGTAAAAAAAGGTAATTTAATGGCTGCAGCTATGGCAATGCAAAAATTACGAGAAGTTGAAGATGATAGTAAAAGACCACCATTACTTAAATAAAACAGTATTTAAAAATAATCTTTATTAATATAAATAAAAATGAAACTTAATTATATATTAGATTTAGATAATACTCTAATTTCTGCTGTGCCGACCGAAGAGTATGATTTCAAACGATACAAGGATAAAGCTAAGCAATTCCGTTTTGAAAATATGGATGATTATTACATTATTTTTGAACGACCTGGTTTACAAGATTTTTTAGACTATTTATTCGAAAATTTTAATGTATCAATATGGACTGCTGCAACCAAAGATTATGCGTTGTTTATCATTGAACACATTATCTTAAAAGATCATCCCGAACGTAAAATTGACTGGATATTCTTTTCAAAACACTGCAGTATCTCAAAACGTAACAAAAAAGGTACTAAAGATTTATCCATGTTATGGGATTATTATAAGCTTGCTAATTACAACGTGTATAACACTGTCATCTTAGATGATTACGATGAAGTATATGATACACAGCCAGATAATTGTATTATTGCCAAACCGTTTGAATTTACCGATAATAAAAGTGAAAAAGATAATTTTTTATCTTCTCTAATACCTAAATTAGAACGATTAAAATCATCAAAAAAAACATTAGCGGAACATCTAGCTAAAATAAATAAAAATTAAAATAATTTAAAGAATTAAAATTGAAATTTAAAAATAAAAATTAAAATCTAAGAAAAAATGTCTATAACAGACTACGGTTTATTTGACCAAGCACTTGATCAATTTAAAAAAACCGAAAATGAGAACGATGACGAATATGAAACATGTTCTGATACATGTGAACATCTTGAAGTAGTTACAGAAAATGGAGTCGTAATATGCAATGACTGCGGTGAAGAAATCAAGCGTAATATATCACATGAAAAAGACTGGCGCTATTATGGTTCAACCGATACGAAACGCAGTACTGATCCAAATCGTGTACAAGCTCGAAAATGTGAAGATCGCACTATATTTAAAGATGTTGAAAATATGGGTTTTAGTGAAAAAATTGTATCGATCGCAAATAAAATATACGGTGATGTGACTAAAGGTCAAATTTTTAGAGGTAATTCTCGTAAGGCTATTATTTTTGCATCTATATTTCATAGTTTTAAACTAGAAGGACGACCACAATCACATGAAAAATTAATTAAAATTTTTTCTCTGAATCGTAAAACGGGTTTAAAAGGTTTAAAACATGTTAATTTAAATGCGCCAAAAGATTCAAAAATTCATGTGACATATATTACACCAATAAATTTAGTAGACGATATCATGGATGAATTTAAAGCAAATATTAAACAAAAAGAACAAGTATCCGTATTATATGATTCCATTAAGAATAAGAGTAGTAAATTAAACCGTTCACGTCCACAAAGTGCGGCGGCTGGTTTAATTTATTTTTGGATTTGTAGAGAGCATTTAAGTATTACATTAAAAGAATTTGCCGCTAAAGTTAACTTATCTGAATTAACAATCTTAAAAATTGCCCGTGAAATAAGTGATATATTAAATATACCAATTGAAGAGTATAAAAATTAATGATTTAAAGTTGTCTTTATCTATATATTAATATGAATTTTTTATTTAACATATTAATATATTTAGCGACAATATTATTATCAAGTACATTTGGTAAATATATGCATTGTCCACAAAATAACAGTATGTGTGGTACAATTGTTATAGAAAGTGGTTTTGGTGATAATGCATATAGTCATAATCACATTGGTTATCATGGTTTATGGATAAGCGCTAATGAATATGGTAATTCATTATGCGTACCTCCCGCTGCTAATGTATTTGATAGCAATATCCATGCGTTATGTGATTTTGTAAATGATCCAAGGGATGATTACTGGTTTGCAAAACACGAATTTTTTAAACACGGTATTTGTGCTGGTGGTTCAGGTCCTGCATCTGTATATTTTAACACACTTTGTGTATTAGGTAGCGAATTAATAGAGTATCTTCGACATTATTCTACGTTTGCAGATATGCATAGCGCAATTTTAAATAGTGATGTTTGGAAAGATTATTTATTTGATGTTGATCTAGTAAATAAACAATTTTTAATGTCTATATGTAGTACTGATTTAGGTTATAAATGGATATTTTGCAGTGTTTAATACTATTAAGGTGCTTGTACATAACGTGCACAAGTAGCACTACTCGGTATCGGTTTTAATCCATAGTTTAGTTGTACCGATGGAACAGGATATAATAAGAAATTATTGCATTTGCCGTCAGTTATGTTTCGTTTCGGGGTTACATAATCACATGTATCGGCTATATTTTGCGGATCCAGTCCTTGAGACACACGAAATTCGTTAAGATCGTATCCTGAAAGAAATCCGGTATTATATAAATTAAGCTTTTTCATATTTTTATTAATACCGTGATAAATTTTAATTTATATAAATCATATAATTCTATTTAAAAATAAAGTTTTAATTACATAAAAATGAGTACTGGAGATAAAAATATCGTAGTCTGTAGTTTATCAATTGGTGAGAAATATAAAGAGACTATGAAATACCCTAATTTATCCAAAATTAAATATTGTGAAAAGCACAACTATACTTTTATCGAAGGTGGAGAACAACATTATCAGAATACTCGACACATGACTTGGAGTAAAGTAAAATTAATGATTGAATGTCTAATTGACTATCCTGAAAGCGAATATTTAGTGTGGATTGATGCAGATGCAATGATTATGAACGATACAATTCGATTAGAAGATATTATTTCTGAATATATGGGTAAAAAGACATTTATGATGTCTAGAGATAATGGTTTCCTAATCAATACCGGTGTCTGGTTTGTTAAAAATAATGCGTATGCTTTGTATATGCTAAATAAATTATACGATGATGCAATTGAAGAACATTTATTTGATAATTACGCGGAACAGGGATTTTATACATATTTATATGATCGAAATGTTAGTAAATTAGGAGAACATTCGGTAATTTTACATACCAATAAGCAACACGTATTTAATTGCTCTTATTGTTTTTATCAAACTGGAAATTTTATTGTTCATTATTTAGGGATGACAAATCATGATACTATTCGTAGCGATACAAGTTTTATGTATCAACATCAACGAGATGATGAGACAGAAGAGGCATATAAAAATCGGGTGAATAATTGCAATGAGTATTATAAAACTACAAATTTTGAACGCTATATTGTATTTCCACAAAGAATGAAAGATGAAGCCGAAATTAAAGCTAGAGAAGAAGCTAAAGCTAAAGCTAGAGAAGAAGCGGCTAGACTCGCTGTTAAAAAAATATGTGTATGTACTCTAAGTCTTGGTGAAAAATACAAAGAATGTACAAAATATGGACACAACGGTAAACGAATATATTGCAAAAAATGGGGTTACGGATTTGAAGATGATGAAACAGTATATGATACATCGCGGCATCCGGCTTGGAGTAAAGTACGTATTTTACAAAAATGTTTGAACGCAGTAGATGAAAATGGTACTAAAAAATACGATTTTGTTGTGTGGATGGATGCTGATACATTAGTTATGAATGAAGACATTAAATTAGAATCTTTTATTGACAAATACTTAAGCGATGATTCAAAACACTTTTTAGTGTCCCGTGATAATGGATATCGTATCAATACCGGTGTATGGTTTGTACGTAATAGCGAATACGCAGCTGATATATTAGAAAAAGTCTGGGATAATACTACCCTCGGCGAACAACAATATTGGGAACAAGGTAGTTTTTGTTATTTTCATGATACCAATCAGTATAATTTGCGATATCATACCGTTGATTTATCAACTGATTATCAGAAAGAGTTTAATTGTTCTTATTGTTTCTATACATGGGGTTATTTCTTAGTACATTTCTTATATTTCCGCGATCCAGATGCATTATCGGTCAAAATGAACGAGATGTCTATTTATCAAAAAGATAATGAGACAGAAGAAGAGTATAAGCGCCGATACGAACAGATTAAAGATTATTATAGTATATGTCTATTCCAACGACATCCACCTTCATAAAAATAAAACTATAAAATTGATTTTTATAATATTTAAATTATTATAAAAATTAACAAATATGAAGGTTACATTAAATAATTTTCGGTGTTATAAAAATAATACTTTTGATTTTGGAGATAATGGATTAATATTAATTTCTGGTGTTTCAGGACAAGGAAAAACAACAATTTTGTTAGCTATTTATTTTGCGTTATTTGGTAATGGTATAAAAGTACAATCATATGGCTCTAGTTCTTGTGCGGTTACATTAGAATTTGAAGATTTAGTGATCACACGGACTAAACGTCCAAATCGTTTAGTGGTAAACGATACTTATGAAGATGAAGTTGCTCAAGAGATTATTAATCGGCGTTTTGGTATCGCATTTGACGTAACGAGTTATATCTCTCAAAATGCTTTAAATTCCTTTATTCTCATGTCACCAACCGATAAATTAGAATTTATCGAAAAATTTGCCTTTAAAGATGTGGATTTAGGAAAGATTAAAGAAATCTCAAAAAAATTGATATATGATCGTCATGAAATATTAAACGATACAATATCAAAATTAGAATTATCGACTAATGTATTAAACGAGATGGAGAAACCGGAAGAGGTAAAATTTCCCTATAAGACAAAAAAATCTATTGAAGAAGTTACTAATAATGAACATATTAAGTATAAAAATTGTAATACATTACTGACGCGTCATCGCAAAAAATTACGTATACTTCAAGATCAATTGAGCGCTATTAAAGTAATGAATGCCACAGTAGACGGTAAGGAGTCTATATTAGGAGATTTACAGAATAAAATTAGTAAAATAAAAACTGAAATCAGTAGCATATCATTTATTGGTGATGAACGTCTCGTTATATATAAAAGACATTTACGATATCTAATTAGTACAAAAGAACTAACAGTCATGAAAAAACAATACGATACCGATTTACTAAAGTTAAACCAGATGAAAATTCAAGAATTTGGGGAATATCAAGCGCAAATTGAGAATATAAAAAATACTTTATGGATTGAATATACCAAAGAAGAGTTACAAGATTTGATACAAGAGACAAAAACTACTATCTCTGATCTGGAACGAATGGTAAAATATATTGATGAATTAGCGCAATATGAAGCTATTTCTGACGAAATTTTAACCGAAAAACGCGAAAAACTTGAAAGATTACGTTTAGAGCTAGAAGAGAAAATTCAGTTACAAAATCTATGGAAAACACAAAAAGAATCTTACACATGTCCATCGTGTACAAAAAAATTACGATTTAAAGACAATCTATTGTATTTACTGGAAAATTTACCGGAAATTGATCTGAATACCGATATAGATAATTTACAAAAAGTTATTAATACTTTAAAAACTACACTTAAAAAACTAGAAATAAGTATACCAGAAGAAGAATATAAGTTACAACGTAAAAATAAATTAATATGTGAGATTTCCGAAATAAAAAATAATTATGATGAATTACCGGATATAATCTCTTTAAAAGAAGATTTACAATACTTATTAGATTATGATATTAAAAATAATGAATTAGAACGAAAATTAGTAAAAGTAAAGCAGTGTATAAAAAATGAAAAATTTTCTTCCTCGTATGAAACCTTTTGCCATAGTGTTACCGCTATGGCAGGTGAAATTAATAGACTAGAAAATAATAGTTATGCACAAAATATGGATCCAGAATGTATAAATTTTGATGAGGAACAAATACGACATATAATTGTTACACAAGAACAGCAAAAAAAATATTTATCAGAACTAACTACACGTTTAGGAGATTATCAATTAGAAGTACAAAATCATACCGAAATATTAGAAAAAATTCGTGGACAGTATATTAAACAATATGAAAAAATAGTAACCGAAGACGAATTAATATCAAATATAGAGGATATTGATAAAGAAATCTTGGCTGTTGAAGAACGTAAAGAAGTTATTGAAAATACTCTTAGTATTATTGAAAAGTATAAAATTTACAGTGAAAAAATTACTGAATACGACAATTGGACCCAAAAAGTTTCAGAGTTAAAAACCCAAGAACTAGAACAACGTGATCTATATGCAGCTGCAACATTATTAAAAGAGAAAATCTTAGAAGCTGAATCTATTTATATCAGTAGTATTGTTGATTCTATTAATATACACGCATCGGTGTATTTAGAACATTTTTTTCCGGATAATCCGATGTCTGTGCAACTTCAATCGTTTAAATATACGAAAAAAAATGTCAAACCGCAAATATCAGCTATAATTCACTATAAAGATATGGAATGTGATTTAAACACGTTATCCGGAGGTGAACTTAGCCGAGTTATTTTAGCATACACATTGGCACTTGCAGAGATTTTTAACTCACCATTACTACTACTCGATGAATGCACTGCCAGTTTGGATGAAACTAGTGCTAGTAATGTGTTTGAGACCATAAAAGAACATTTCAATAATAAGATGTGTATCGTTATTGGACATCAAATGGTAGCTGGAATGTTTGATCATGTTATAAGTTTATAAAATTTTTTTAATAATAATATTATTTATAAATATAATATTATTAAAAAATGATTAAGTATTTCAAAAATATTAGTATATTTACTTCAATATGTTCATTATCTATATACAAAAAATACAAAGAACCTGATCATGTTAAAGCATGTGGAATTGTTGGTTATGTTGGAAAAGATTCGGCCAAACCATTTTTATTAGAAGGTCTTACCATATTACAAAATCGTGGTTATGACAGTGTTGGTATTGCTACAATATCACCAAAAAAAAAATATTATTACTACTAAATTTGCATCTATTGAATCAACATCGGATTCGATTGAAATATTAAGAGCGAATTCACATTATCATAATGGTCATACAGTGGGTATCGGTCATACGCGTTGGGCAACTCACGGAGGTAAAACAGATGAAAATGCTCATCCTCATAACGATATGCATAATCGTGTTACAGTTGTGCATAATGGAACAATTGATAATTATAAGGAATTAAAAAATAGATTAGTAAATGCAGGTGTTATTTTTCGTTCAACAACTGATACAGAAATTATTGCCCAAATGATTGGTTTATATTTACATAACGGAATGCCTTTAATCGAAGCAATTAAAAAAACTCTTAGTTGTCTAGAAGGCACATGGGGGCTTGCTATTTTATGTACAGATTATCCTGATCAAATTATTGCTTGTCGAAACGGTTCACCTATATGCATTGGCTTTGGTGACAATGAAATGTTTATTGCATCAGAAACTGCTGCATTTACACGTTATACTCGTGATTATATTTCTCTTAAGGATAAAGAAATTTGTATTATTAAAGCTGGTGGATCTGATATTGATATTTCACGTTTACAAAAAACTGAAGCTGAACAAATTGAATTAACACCTGATCCATATCCACATTGGACTATTAAAGAAATATTAGAGCAACCAAAATCATTAGAACGAACATTGAATTACGGAGGTCGAATTATGACTAATAATCAAGTTAAACTGGGTGGTCTTGATTCAAGACGAGAATCTCTACTTACTATAAAAAATATTATATTAACTGGTTGCGGAACTTCGTATTATGCTGGTTTATACGGTTCTCTTATGATGAAATATCTACGATGTTTTAATACTGTGGAAGTAGTAGATGCGTCTGAATTTAATCGAGACAATTTAGCACATGAAAATGCTGGTGTACTCGCTTTATCACAATCAGGTGAAACCAAAGATGTATATAAAGCATTAGTTATAAGTGAAGAATTAGCCGTACCGCGATTTTCTGTTGTAAATACAGTAGGTTCGTTGATAGCTCGTACTACTGGTTGTGGAGTATATTTAAATGCAGGTCGTGAAAATACAGTGGCTTCAACCAAAGCATTTACTAGCCAAGTGGCTGCGCTAGCATTAATTTCTTTATGGTTTGCGCAATTACACGAAACACAACCGGAACGATATAAACAGTTACTTGAAGCAGTTCATCGTTTGCCAAATTATGCTAATATTGTATTACAACAAACTCGCGGTAAATGTCGAGAAATAGCTAATCAATTACATAAATCTCAACATTGTTTTGTACTAGGTAAAGGTTGGGCTGAACCCATCGCACGAGAAGGTGCCCTTAAAATAAAAGAAATAACTTATTTACATGCGGAAGGATATCCGGGTGGTGCGCTAAAACACGGTCCTTTTGCGTTAATAGACGAAACAGAACACACGCCGATTATTATGATTATACCGGATGATCAACATGCTAAATTAATGGTTACAGCAGCGGAAGAAGTCCGAGCACGTGGAGCATATACTATTATTATCACTGATAATCCTCATTTAGTAAGTCATGTTGCCAATCAAATAGTTGAAATACCAGCAAACGGTCCACTTACTGCCTTATTAGCAATTATTCCGATGCAAATAATTGCATATGAATTAGCATTAATAAGAGGAATAAATCCTGACAAACCTCGGCATTTAGCTAAAGCGGTTACCGTAGATTAGAATAAAATAAAATATATTCTGAATTAAAAATTTTTAAAACTTAAAAATTTATACTTTTGTGTGAAAAATCAATTATCCAAAAAAAAGATTTATTTTTATAAAAATAAATTGAAAGAAAGCTTGTAAAACAATTATACAGTATTCACAATAAATAATAACCTTAGTATTTAATATTTGCAATCAAAATTGATTTATCGTGATTTATTTACAAAGAGATAAATGATTTAAAAGAATGTTTTATATATATAAATGGAATGTGAATACTGCAAAAAAAATTTTAATAATATTAGTAGTTTGAATTATCATCAAAAAACAACTAAATATTGTCTTATTATTCGAGGAATTATAAAAAAAGACAATTCAATTATTATAGAAGAACATAGTTGTGATCATTGTAATAAAATTTTGACTACAAAATCAAATTTGGAAAGACATTTAGAATGTTGTAATATTAAAATAGAAAAAGAACAAAAATTACGAGAAGAAACAAGAGATAAAGAATTTCAAAATGTTACAAATGAACTTCAAGTAATCAAAGAAGAATTACAAAATTATAAATATGAAATTAAAGTTAAAAAAGAACAACAAAATAATTATGAACGACAATTAGAAAATAAAGATAAACAAATTAAAGAACAACAAAATAATTATGAACGACAATTAGAAAATAAAGATAAACAAACTAAAGAACTACAAAATATTATAGCCTCTATAGCATCACAGCCAAAAACTGTAAATCATAATAACCATGAATTTGTAATAGAATTAAATCACACAGAAACACCAGAAGATAAAGAAAATTTAACTGAATATAATAACGAAGAAGAATACCAATTATCACCACTTGTAGTTGCTAATGGTATTACAATCGACAGTCGAGAAGATGGATATATTGATGTTACTAATCTATGTAAAGCAGGTGATAAGAAATTTAATGATTGGAATCGTCTTGATCGAACACGAACCTTTTTACAGGCTCTAAAGTCGACTACGGGAATTCCCGTAGTCGAATTAATCCAATACATTACCGGAGGAAATGGCGAACGTCATACTTGGGTGCATCCACAGGTCGCAATTAACATAGCACAATGGATATCTCCAGAATTTGATGTAAAAGTATCTGGGTGGATCTACGAAGTTATGCTAACCGGTAAAGTCGACATTAAAAACACGAAGAGCTATAGAGAATTACGAGCTGCAAATAAGGATAAAGAGCTAAAAATAAAATATTTAACTAACAAATATGTAAAACGGCAACCTAGATTACAGTATGATGTTCCAAATGTAATATACATATTAACCACTCCAACACATAAACTAGAAGGTAGATATATACTAGGAAAAGCGGAGAATCTTACAAATAGACTATCGGTGTATAATAAAACCGATGAACACGAAGTAGTATATTATCAAGGATGTAAAGATGAGACATGTATGAAAATAGCAGAACAGACGATTTTCTATAACTTGGAACAATATAGAGAACAAGCAAATAGAGAGCGATTCGTATTACCAGAGAGTTGTGATATAAACTTATTTATCGATGAGATTAAAAACACAATTCGGATTCTAAATAAAGAATAAAATATTGAGATACTAACCGATTTAGAAAAACGACGAGATGATAAGGAGATCGATTTCGATGAGTTTATGAATATCCTTGTGCGATTTTCTGATCAGAAATTTAATGTGCGTAAATTAGCGGATGGTGATGAGAAGAACGAACCTACTGATGAGAAAGGGCAGTATCTACAATTTAAGAATACGTATGTCAATAAAGTATGTGATAAGATCTATGTTAAGAATAATTAGATTTTAAACTAATATTAGTTTAAAATTTATTAATAAATTATTATATTTTTAAGGAGATGAAACGGATCCAGAATTACTTCCCATTATAATTGAATTAACTGTCTCGTGTTCATCTGGTATGTCTAAATCGTGATCGTGATCGTGATTTTCTGGTTCAACAGGTGTAGTATTAATTTTATTCGGATTATTTTTTCCGGGAGCGTTATCGTAATAATAATCAATAACGGGTATAGTAGTTACTACATCTTCAGTTTTTAATAATTTAATGATTGGTATTGTGTTGTAAATAGTTTGTATACGTGAAAAGCAATTGCGGCAAAAAGTAATTCCTGAATATTCACGATCTTTAATATCAACTGATAATTCTAGTTCGATTTCTTTCGCTAATTTTCGCATTTCTCGAACTGCATTTTTACAAATATTGCGATTTATACTAATTTCTAAATATGAATTTAGAGAGGTTAAGACAGTCACAACAAGTGAAGATATTCCAACTGCAATCGGAATAATAGCTTTTGCAGAATCACCAAATTGATTTGAACCAAAAGAGGCTAAAGAACTAACAGATGTTAGGATAATACTTGGTATCACAATTATCTTATCATGAAACGATAAACGTTTATAATATTTTTCCATTACAGTGGATATTTCTAGGCAATAGTGGCGTAATTTATTTAGATATAGTACTTCGCGTATAGACCATTCTTGTGTACTATCTATCATTTATTATATAATTATAATAAAAACAAAAAATATTTATTTAACAATACGATAAGTAATATAGCTATCTTTACGCATGATTTTTATAATATCTCCTCGGTTATAACCGTAAAATCGAGCAATCGGATCAGTTTTTAGTATAATAGGAAATTTAGTTCCATAAGTCTTTTTAAATTCAACTGCTTCGGTATCATCTAATTTTTCATGCAAAGGTACTAAACGATGTTTGGTAATATTATATTGTAGTTCATCTTCTAAAAATAATTCAATTGTCATAGAATCACATGAAGATAATACTTTTTTTGCAAACGGTGTAATAGTGTTTTTATATACTAAAATACTATGATTAATACCAATTTCGTTCATTAAAACAATATATTCTTCAACAAGCGATATGTTAAATTTAGGAGTATTTACTATAAACACACAAATTTGCGTACCATCTTCACGTATACCAATTATCTTTTCGGTATCTGAATGTGTAATTTGATATCCTCTTTGATTTAACATTTCTATACATGTTACAGCTACTTTTTCCATATTATATTTTTTAATTATATCTAAAAAATATAATCATTTTTATTTATATTATATTTTTACTTTTCTTCAGAATTACAATGTGCAAAACTAGTAGTTACAATTCTTTCCAAATCTTCTTCAACATAGCCATATTTAGTCCACCAACCTTTACCATAGACATCAAATAATAATGCTTTTTCATTTTCTGATAACATAGATGGATGTAATCCTGATTTAATTCCTTCAATTACATAAGCACAACTCTCTGCCATAGGCGGTGGAATATTATTTAATACTTTTGCTTCTGGAAAATTAACAGTTCCATATAGTTCTTTGCCAATGTTTTTATATCTTTGGACATCTTCTGGAGATAGTGCTTTGATTGCATTTTTTACTACTTCATTATTAAATAGATTATTATCGTTAACGCTCATTTATTTTTACACTTATTATTTTTTTAAGCTAATAATTTTTTAAATTTTTCGTGTAATTCGCTTTTATGAATACGTTTTAGTTCATCTGCTATTTTTACCATATATCCAGAATAATTCCGTATAAAACTGGTTAATGATTCTGATTTATTTTTTAATTCTCGGATTATCATTTTCACTATTTCTTCTCGAGAACGGTTAGGATATGATAATCGCATATCGCAATAGAGCGCGCACCACATAGAGCAAAAACCGTTTGGATCTTCAGTAGTCATTTCGTTTTCCATTTCTTGTAATATTTGTATATTCACATGTGGACAGAAATCACGAGGTTTATAATACTCTTTAATAAAATTGGGTCCTAAATTTCGTATAAATAAATCGTGAATTTTTTTATCTAAATCGGATGCGGAAATACAAGGTGCTTTATAAGCAATTCCCTGTGGTTCAAAACGTTCTAAACTGTGTGTATGATGGTCATAAATCATGTAATTGGCATGACCCCCTTCATAGCAATCAAAACCAAATGGAAAAATGATAAAGCGTTTTTTACCTTCGCATTTGTTGAAATATTGCCAAAAATTTTTTGGTACCGATATATGTCCTTTTGCACTTTTACCTCGTTGGACCCATCTAAGCGAAATATCCCGATGACTATTAGGAGCTGTTAACTGTTCATTATTAGTTAAATTAATTGGTAATACTATACATGCATCCGGAAATTTATAACTTAAATATAACATAGCCACCATATTAAAATATGGTGTACCATCAAATTTATTTTTATCTACATGTTTATATCGTTTTAAAATAGGACTTATACCGCTATCTGCAATGGGTAATAGTTTAGTTAATTCAGTGTATCCACCAATAAATAATCCATTTCTAAATATAATGGGAAAATATCGATATGTATTAGTTTTATTATCAATTTCTCGATATATAACTTCTTTATTACTAGAGTCTACTTCAATTTTTTTGTATTTACAATTATTTTTATCGAGTAATGCTTTAGCTTTTTCACAATATGTACACCCATTTTTGGTGTAAATAAGCCAGTTCATATTTATTCTTTAAAAAGAATTTTTTTAAAGAATTATAAATTACTGCAAATCTTAAATATATTTATATGGTCCATCACCGCGAACAATAACACTTGAACGATCAGGTTCTACATTTATAGATAATCGTTCCCCGTATACATGCCAATAAAATTTACAATCAATATTACAAGATACATTAAATTCATTATCCACACTAACTTCTTCTGCTACTAAATTTATAATATTATTTAAGTTATATCCATTATTAATTGGTGTTAATTGTATTGTCCAATTTTTTCCTATATATTTGGCATATTCTGGTAATACTATTTTACATTTTCCGTTTATTATGCGGTCACTACCACGATAGTATACTCCAGCTTCAGGACCTTCAAGACATGCATGTACAAGATATTTATCAGCTGATATAGGATGATCTATAACAAATGTTTTACTACTATTATAAGTTATTTCACTTGTAGTAGTATTGTAAGCTAAAATATTACTATTATTACTATCATCATTTCTTATTGGATTAATATACAAGGAATTTGGATTAGTTCCGTCAAGAGTATTTCCTGATGCATTAATTATAATACTATTAGAAGCTTGATTATTAACTCCTGCTTGTGATCCTATTGCAATAGAACATTGGCCTTGATTACTAGCTCCAGCTGCAAAACCTATGGCTACAGAACTCATTCCTTGATAATAGTTTCCGGAATTGTGACCAATTGCAACAGAGTTACTACGTTGATTTGTTTGCCCTGTACCTGTACCAATTGCTACACTATAATCATGTTGATCATTATTTCCTGCATTATTTCCGATTGCTATTGATTCTGTCAGTTGATAAAAATTTCCTGCACTATTTCCAATAGCTATAGAATATCGGCCTTGATTATTATTACCAGCATTATTTCCTATTGCTATTGAATTTATATTTTGAATATTTTGACCTGCATTGATTCCAATAGCTATACAATTATCATCTTGCGATTGTCCTGAATTATATCCAATAGCAATTGTACTATTTGATTGAATCATATTACCGGAATTTAATCCAATTGCAATACAATTATCTCCTTGACTATTACTTCCAGCATTATTTCCAATTGCAACTGTATTATTACCTTGATTCGTATTACCTGCATTTAATCCAATTGCAATAGAATTATTTCCTTGGCTATTACTTCCAGCATTATTTCCAATTGCAACTGTATTATTACCTTGATTTGTGTATCCTGATTGATATCCAATTGCAACAGAACCAGTTCCTTGAGAAATAAAACCTGCGTTAGTACCGATCGCAATAGAGCCAGTTCCTTGACTACTGTATCCAGCCAATGAACCAATTGCTATTCCTGCAACACCTTGGGAAAAAGCCCCAGCACCATAACCAATTGAAACACCATATTCTTGTTGATTATTAGAACCAGAATCTATTCCTATTGCTATACCATATCCTATTTGATTCATGTTTCCAGCTCCATAACCTATTGCAATTGATTGAATACCTTGATTACTAGCTCCTGCATTTTTTCCTAGTGTAATATTAGTATTACCAACAACCCAACTATTACTATTCTTATTCCAATAAGTGTAATCTCCAAAATTTACTCCATTTGGAAAATTACCTATAAGACCCATCGGACCAGTAGGTCCTGTCGGCCCAATAGCTCCGGTATATCCGGTATAACCTGTTGGACCAGTATCACCAATATCTCCTTGCGCTCCAGTATATCCAGTATACCCTGTTGGACCAGTATATCCAGTATATCCAGTTGAACCAGTATATCCAGTTGAACCAGTATATCCAGTATATCCAGTATATCCAGTATACCCTGTATATCCAGTTGAACCAGTATATCCGGTATATCCGGTATAACCTGTTGGACCAGTATCACCAATATCTCCTTGCGCTCCAGTATATCCAGTATACCCTGTTGGACCAGTATATCCAGTATATCCAGTTGAACCAGTATATCCAGTATATCCAGTATATCCAGTTGAACCAGTATATCCAGTATATCCAGTATATCCAGTATATCCAGTTGAACCAGTATATCCAGTATATCCAGTATATCCAGTATACCCTGTATATCCAGTTGAACCAGTATATCCAGTATATCCAGTATATCCAGTATATCCAGTATATCCAGTATACCCTGTTGGACCAGTATATCCAGTATATCCTGTGTATCCTGTATACCCTGTGTATCCTGTTGGACCAGTATCTCCGGTTACACCACTAACACCAGTGTCTCCAGTAACACCGCTAACACCAGTATCTCCGGTTACACCACTAACACCAGTGTCTCCAGTAACACCGCTAACACCAGTGTCTCCAGTAACACCGCTAACACCAGTGTCTCCAGTAACACCGCTAACACCAGTATCTCCAGTTACACCACTAACACCAGTCTCTCCAGTAACTCCCGAAACACCACTATCTCCAGTAACTCCTGAAACACCGGTCTCTCCGGTTACACCGCTAACACCAGTCTCTCCGGTAACTCCTGTACCCCCTCCTCCGCTAGTTGTAGTATAAGTTACTTCATTAGTTAAACTATTATATGCTAATATTTTACTGTTACTACTATCATCATTTCTAATAGAACTTATATATAAAGAATTTGTATTATTTGCATCAACAATATTTCCAGATGCGTTAATAACAATACTATTTGCTGCTTGTGAATTAACACCTGCGTGAGAACCAATTGCGATAGAATAATTTCCTTGATTACTATATCCAGCTTGATTTCCAATTGCTATTGAATCATTTCCTTGTGTATACTGTCCTGACTGTACTCCAATTGCTATTGAATTTTTATTCTGATAACTACGACCTGCTGAAGTTCCAATTGCTATAGATTCTATATTTTGACTAGACTCTCCTGCATATAATCCAATTGCAATAGAATTACTATTCTGTTCAGTATAACCAGCACGATTTCCAATTGCAATTGAATATACATGTTGATTATTAGATCCAGCACTATTTCCAATTGCAATTGAAAAAGAATCTTGATTTACTTCCCCTGCATTTTTACCCAATGTAATATTAGTATCACCAACAATCCAAGAACTACCATCCCAATATGTATAGTCTCCAAAATTTACCCCAGACGGAAACTCACCTATAGAACCAGTTGGTCCTATTGCACCACTTTCTCCAGTAGGCCCTTTAACACCACTTTCTCCGGTAACACCAGTCTCTCCAGTAACACCGCTAACACCAGGCTCTCCTGTTACACCTGTAACACCACTCTCTCCGGTTACACCACTAACACCACTATCTCCTGTTACACCTGTAACACCAGTAACTCCCGAAACACCACTCTCTCCGGTAACACCAGTCTCTCCAGTTACTCCTGTAACACCAGTTTCTCCAATACCACCACTTCCTCCAGAAGTGGTATAAGTTACTTCCTTTGTAATCGTATTGTAAGCTAAAATATTACTATTACTAGTATTATCTTGTCTTATTGGATTAATATAAAGTGAATTACTACCTATAGAATTAAGAGATGTAGTCGATGCATTTATTATAATACTATTATTGTTTTGATTAGTAATTCCCGCATTATATCCAATTGCTACTGCGTAATTTCCTTGACTATTTTTACCAGCTCCTTGTCCTATAGCAACGGCAAATACACCTTGACTAGATTGTCCAGCTGAAAAACCAATAGCAACTGAATCCCCACCTTGATTACTTTGTCCAGAACTATTACCAATGGCGATTGATGAGGAACCTTGACTTTGCTCTCCTGCAAATAAACCAATTGCTATTGCATTACCATTTTGATTAGCATTTCCAGCACGTGCACCAATTGCGATTCCATCACTATTCTGATTATTAGCCCCGGCACTTACACCGATAGCTATAGATTGATCTCCTTGAGCACCAGCTCCTGCACCTGTACCAATAGCTACACTGTTGATACCTTGAGTGCTACTACCTGCACTAAATCCAATCGCAATAGAAGATATTCCTTGTGTAATATTACCGGCACCAGTACCAATCGCAATAGAATTGGTACCTTGGTTATTATATCCAGCTCCCCCACCAACAGCAATTGCGTTATTTCCCTGTGTAGAAAATCCAGCTTCCCATCCAATTGCTACTGTATCAGATCCTTGGTTATTATATCCTGAAAGATTTCCAATTGCTACAGATTGTATAGATTGATTTACACAGGCTGCTTGATATCCTATTGCAACAGAACTAGATCCTTGAGTATTAGCCCCAGCACCAACACCTATTGCAACTGAATCAGATCCTTGATTATTAGTACCTGAACCTGAACCAACAGCTACTGATTGTGTAGCTTGATTATTTGACCCAGCTCCATATCCAACAGCAACTGATTGTGAACCTTGGATATTTGCTCCTGCATTTTGTCCGAGAGAAATATTACTATCTCCTACAACATATGCATTTACGTTAGAATCCCAATATAAATAATCACCATAATTAGCACCAGGTGGTAAATTTCCGCCTTGTGAATTAGCATTAACCCATTCTTTGGTATTAGCATCATAAATAAGAGTTTGACCATTATTAATAGGGTTACTAATTTTTACGGGATAAGATTGTATTTCGCTGCTATTATAAATAGGTATAGAAGCATTTTGAATATTTGTTGGTTGAACTATATGAAATGACATATTTTATAATAAAAAATATTTTTTTAATATGTAATTATATTTAATAAATATAATTACGTATTATAAAATGCATCCTTTATCTGGAAATTGTAGCACAGTTGAATTATTAGGTGAAGCTATTTTATTCAGCAGTATCCAATTCTCGATTGGTTCGGTTGAAATGTCATCTAAATTTTCTGTTAAAAATTTTTCTAATGATCAAGCTACATTACAAAATGCAGCCGACGCTTTATCTGATTATTTAAAAATCAGTATAGTATGGACTCTTGGTGTAATTTTATTACTCTATAGTAAATACAAGTTTATAGGTCTGTTAGCCGGTTTAATATCGAATTTAATAGTTATCTTATGGATTTATTTCTCTTATATAACCGCCTTTAAAGCGGCTTGTGATAAAACACCTGGTTTAGTAATGCCTAAATTACATTTAGTTACACCAAGTGTATAATAATATAGAATTTTTTTTATATTTATGATTAATAAAATGTCGGTATATAGAGATGATAAAAAACCGATAACCGCAAATTACACAAATTTAAGCGCAGAAACATGCTTCTCATGTGATAAACCCTGTACCTGTAAATACACAACTGTGCGTTCTAATTTTGATATAATGCAATATAATGCATTTGTAGGTAATAGTAATAATAAATATTTCTCAGCGGAAACAGCTGTAGTTAATAACAATTTTACTAATATCGGTAATTGGACTGCAAAATAAATACTAAGATATGATAATAATAAAATTATTATCATAAAAATACACATTATAATATAGTACACATATTATTTGACACAGTTTCTGTATTACGTGTTTTAATCATTTTCATACTACAATCACCACTGTTATGATAGATATCTTCTAAATATTTTTTCAATTTATTAAATAAATTTTTAATATTTCTATATTTTTGTCTTTGAAGATTTATACCAAATATAATTTCATAATTTTTTAACATTTCAAATGATATTTCGTGTAATATACCATTTTTTATAATATTAGCAGTGGTAATATTCCATTCTTCATTTTCTACCGGATTGCATATATTTGGAGTATGTAGAGAATGATCTAATAAGTACACGATAAAAGTTAAAAATTCATATAGTTTATCTTCAGGAAAATATTCAAATATACGAATTTCTATACCATGATTCATAAATTTGTTAAAATTTATATCGTATCCAATTTTTTCACATTGTACATATCCTGAATTATAATAATAATTATGATACCACCAATACGGTAAATTATAATATGGAATTTTATAAAAATCATCATTTAATAATTTTCCATTGGGCATACTATTACTATTATACGTTCCAACTCCTATGTACCGTGATAGAGCACAACGCTGAGATCCTTTGCTAAAATGATCAGATACCTTTGATAATATATCAGGAGTATTATATAAGGCAATAAAAATAGGACTTAACCATTGAAATAATCTAATCGCATTCTGGTGTTTAATAACAAATTCAGATAAATTTGCAATTTTTTTATCAGCTGTTAATTGCGTTGGTAAGGTTATATTAAAGTGATAAGTCATATTATTACAGACAGCCACATTATTCTTATTAGTTAAGAATACGGCAAACCCGTGATTCTGTTTACAAAAGTCTATTTCACCGAACTGTGAAAAAATATTATTTTCTTTAAACACTTTTTTTACACGATTTATATATTCTTTTTTTAATAATACTAATTCTTGGATAACATCTTCGATCGTTGTTTTATAAAAATTTTGCGTTACAATTTCAATTGTGTCGCCATCGTATATATAGGATTTTTTAAAATTTTTTGAAAAATAAGGGTCTTTTTCACATAATAATTCATGAAGTGTTTTACCACTAAAATTAGTATTCGGAGTATTTTCTCGATCATATAAAGTTATTGGTTCACCATTAGCATCGGTTTTTTGAAAACTATGACAATTTAATAATAATGGTAGTTTTGTATTATTATCTTTTATTAATTTATTTAAAGCGTCTTTAAAGTCATCTTTATTAAAATTTTTATAATAATCTACGCTATACCTTTCTGGTTTATGATTATTTAACATACATTTTTTATTAACATTAACATGTTTATTAAATTGTAAATACAATTCGTTTTCTATACCAATTCCCCAAAATAAATCATTTGATTTATATTTAGAATAATAATGAATATGTTTATCTTGTGATTTATTATCACCCATTTATTAATACATATTAAAAAAATACTTTTTCAAATTTTTTGTAAATTATTTTTAAATATTCGCTAATAAAAGCATATCCATATCACTATCTGGAGTTTCTAAGATCATCGGTATATTATAATGATTACAGGTATTTATTAAATGTTTTAAAGGTTGTAAATTGTCTTTCCATATAAAACCGCGACCTAGACTTTTATGTCGATCTTTTTTAGATCCAAATTCGACAGCGCTATCGTTTAGATGCAATAAGGTAAATTTATCTAGACCAATAATATTCACAAAAGCAGCGAACATTCTGTCTATTCCATCAATTGTACGCAGATCATAATCACCTTGTCCGAATATGTGAGCAGTATCTACACATACACCAACATGTTTTCTTTTCTCTACAACCACTGCATCAATTATAGTTTTTATTTCGGTAAAATTTTTACATAATTTACGCCCTTCACCAGCACAATTTTCTAAAATTAATAACGCATTTTTTTCAAAATTAATGCGGTTAATGGTAACGGCAATCGTGTGTAGTCCGGTTTTAATATCCGGATAACAACCGGGATGAATAACCACACCTGAATTTTTTCCCGGTAGAGAGAAATTTGCTATTGCATTAACTTCATATTCTAATTCGTTTAATAAAATATGCATTTTTTTATCAATTTCATGATCACCTTTCCACGCAAGTTTTTCAACTGAACCGTTTAAATTAGCAATATAGGGAAAATGACTAAATACATGCATTGGAAAACGGGTTATTATCCGTTTTGCACTTTCAATATCGGCTTCTGTAAAACGATTTCTGGTATACGATTTCGGATTTCCGTTAAATATTTGGAAACAGTACATTCCACTATTAATTGCAGTTATTACACTAGCTGTCATATATTTACTAAATTCTACATGACTTCCAATATTTCTTGTAATAAAAACTGTATTTGTATTTGAGTTTGACTTTAAGTTTGACATTATATGATTAAGATTATGAATATTTTTTATAAAATCAATTTTATAAAAAATATTCATATTATAAAATAAACTATGATATCAGAAAAATCTAAAATTTTTAACGAAGTTTTAGTCGATGCAAAACATGCATTAGATTCAATTGGTATCCCTTTTCATCTACATTCAGGTACAGCACTAGGAGCTCATCGAGAACATGATTTTATTCAACATGATGATGATATTGATTTAGCAGTATTTTATGAAGATGTGAACGATAAATCATCGGTAGATGATATTATAAAATCAATGGAAAATAACGGATTTGATTTAGAGGCGAAATTAGGTAAATTAAATCGTGGTTTTGAATTAAAATTTACACACAATATACAGGCAGTATCTTTAGATATTTTCTGGGTTTATCCCGGTCGGTATCGCGGTAAAGATTATTATATATTAAGTTCATATTATGGAGAATGTGATAATTTAAAACATAAAATGTGCGTTTGGGCATATCGACCTTATGATACAGTGAAAATAAAATTTTTAGGACACACTTATAATGTACTACCAAAAATGACCTTAGTTGATGCATATGGTAAAGATTGGAAGATTCCCAAGAAATTTAATTATTACGAAGGTTTAGAAGAAGGCTATAAAAGTTTAATCCGCGACTACTTTAAACCAGTACCAGTTGATAATAAAATAGCTTTTTGTTTTCTCTTGTATGATTCGGTAGTACACGGAAAACAATGGTATGATTTTTTTAAACAGGACAAGTTCCCCATTAAATCATATTCTGTTTATAGTCATGTGAAAACGATAACTAATAAAACACAAGAATGGATACGGGAAAATCATATTCGTGCTATTAAAACTGGTTGGTGTGAAGAAAATTTGGTATGGGCTTGGATTAATTTACTTAAACAAGCTTTAAAAGATCCTAATAATAAATATTTTGTTCTTTTATCCGGTGAATGTATTCCACTTTTTGGTTTTTGGGATACATATAAAGAGATTACCGCTTCTAAAAAATCACGTATTAATATAGATTTAAATTCGGAAGCAACAATTGAAACAGGTTTAGCATATGCAGATCAATGGATATTATTAAATCGAAAACATGCTGAATTACTTGTCGAGTTAAAGACAACCGAAAAAGGTAAAGAATTTGTAAAGAATATTCGAAAACTTATCGGAGATTTTTGTCCAGATGAACTTTATCCGGTTAATTGGTTTATGGAAAATTACGGAAAATCTTCATTTGCGTCTTTCAAACGAGAATTTAACGTAATGCCAACTACCTATACTTATTGGGATGGTAAGCATACAAGTCCAATTCGTTACACAAGTCCTCGTATGAGAAAAGATAAAGGTAAAATATGCAGTTCAGGTGCACTTTTTGCCCGTAAATTTAATAAAAAAGCTGGTATAGAATTATCGGGTAAATGTGATAAACGAAAAAGTCCTAGACGATTATCTAGACGAAGTCGTTCATAACATAATTTTATTATATAATTTAATATATAATAAAAAAAGTATATTATTCATAAAAAATTTACAGACAATTTATATAATCATCTAAATAATCTTGTGCATCTTTTATATCCTTAATTTCTGTTTCTAATTGATTTATCTTTTCGTTTTCTTCTATACAGTTTGGTAAGGTTAAATTAAACAACATGGATTCCGTAAATGCAACGATTATACAAAGTAAGATTACAAGCGTGATAAAAGTATTAGTATTGTACAATTCGTACACAATCGCAGCTAATAAGGCAAAAAATCCTTCAATAAAACGTAAATGTTTTCGCGCCTTGTATTTATACTTATTTAGATGATCTTCTGTGTTTTTCAGAATTGTATGTCTATGAAGTGATACTTCGCCAAACAGTTTGTTTAATTCAGCCAAATTTTTTAATAAACCACGCATGTAGCTTTTTGAAGTCTCCTCTTTATCCATTTGTGATTCCAAATCATCTACGTTGTTTTCTAGTGTTTTAATTCGCTTGGATAATTCGCGATTTTCTATTTGTAAAGTCTCATTCGCGATAATTATATAGCGTTCATATGATGTTGAACCACTTAACACAGTCTCTTTATTTTGTTCGGTTAAGTAGATATTAATATTTTTCGGTTGTTCTTCCATTTTAATATTAATATCGATTTATTAACTGTAAATTTCAATTTTATTTTATACACGTGCATCCAGTTGGGGATATTTTTTATATAAATCATAAATAGCTTGTTCTTTATCTTTCGCCTCCACTGCTATATCAACTGGTTGAGATATATTGAGTAAATAATCGGGTATTTTATCAATATAATCAGCGTGTTTTCCTACTCGCCCTCCGCAACATTGTGTACTAATATGAAACTTTGGTTTAATACCGCGTCGATTCCAGGTCTCTAAAATACGTGGTATATATTCTGCTGCTGGAAGTAATCGTTCGTTCGGATGCAGTAAATTATAACACTCGTAATGATGAGTGTCAAATACATGTGGTATATTTATTTTCTCGCAAATTTCTAGACAATCTTCTACACTATAACTCTTTTCGCAGTTTTCAAGTACTAATCGGCGTTGGACATTTTCGGGCAATCGATAAAAATTTGTAATAAAACGTGCAATTGCTGTCTTTTTATCACCGTACAAACCACCGCCGTGAATCACCATAATACTATCCTGATCACACCCCATACGGTCTAATATTTCGGCGTGTATACCTAATTCGATACAGGTTTTTTCAAAAACATTTTCGTTCGGAGTTGGAATCACATTAAATTGTCCTGGATGAAAGGTTAAACGTTGTTTATACTGTCTAGCTAGTTTACCCCCTTCGGTTAATAAATGTTGAGAGAAATCAAGTGTGTATTTTGGTGCTTCAGGATTGGAAATATGCGGAAAAATATCACTAGATAAACGAAAAAATCGGATACCATTTTCGGCATTCCATTTAATCATGGTTATCATATCTTGACAATTTTGCAAGGCTAATCGTTTAGCCTCTTCGACTCCTTTTGTCATAAGAGTCGATAAACGCATAGTACGTGAACAAAAAATATCTTTATCACGTAAAATTGTATTAATACAGCATAAACCAAGCTGAATATGTTTAGGTCGCATATTAGCAGGTACGAGTGTTTTCAAATATTCAGGTAACGCAGAAATTACGCGATCTTGAATATAGCGAGGAATATACTCCATGTTAATTAACATATTATTACGTAAAATTTCTTTAAAACATTCTTTATTCTTAATACTCGGGACATTATCACTTTTATCACCACTCATAATTTTATTTTGTAAATATTCCTCTGGATTTTCGCAATCTATGGGTTGCCATTTTTTTGGATTGTATAACTTTACATTTTTATATTTTAATAACTGTACATAATCGCTATCACCTGATACAATGTAAATAGGTCGATTTGGATACATAATAGTGAACAAATCTACTAAGATTGAGATAACATCGTCGGCTTCAGCTTCTTCAATACGAAAAATGTGTTTATATTTATTACTCATTTCGTTGTTAAGATATTTAATATACGGTCCATAACCTGAATCTATACTGCGATTTTTTTTATATTCAGAATAGTGTTTAATACGCCAAATCGTATCACGTGGACAATCTCGTATTAGGTACATATCATTTATGACTACTCCAGATATTTTAACAAATTTAGCTAAACACGATAAATATTGGGTTTTTAACGCCTCCATAAATTCAGTATCGTCTAAATTCGGTATTTTACTGTTTTTTTTATACCAAGCAAAAGTCGCAGTGACTCGATAATAAGTAAATGAACAACTGTCAATTAATACAATAGGAGTGTTATCAATTTCTTTAATAGGAACGTCTTTTACACTATTAAATAGTGTGTTTTCTTTCTTGAATAAGTCTACTGTATGAGGAGCATGACTGGATAAAAAATTTATTATATATTCATATTCAGTTTTAGATACTTTATTTGTCATATTATAATAAATTATATAATAAGTTATTATAATAAATCAATTTTTTATTAATGTGGATTTCCAGTATAGGCATCTATTTCCGCAAACATATTATCGATAAATTTTTTACGATTTACCAGTGCATCGCGAACAGCTGTATTAATATGTTTTACATCAGGATACCACTGTTGTAATAGAGAAGTATCCAAGTAATTATTAGATCTTTTACTTTTCAATAATTTACATTGCTCTTCATAACTCATCGTTTGCCATGTTATAGTAGGGTCTACTATTTCCCTATACATTTCTAAAATGGTTTCATGGGAAATTACACCCGGATTAGTAAGATTAACGGTACCAGTCTTTTTTGTTATTGCCATATCGACCATAATCGGTACAAGATCGTCTAATACTGTCATTGAGTTATCCATACTACAAATCTTTTCATAAGAGGCAATTTTAGTGATAAAATCACGTGAATTAGGTTCAGCAGTAATTGGCATGCGAATACGCACATTTAATACACTATCTTTATATAAATTCATTAATCTATCAGTAAAACCTTTTACAACGGAATAACTAGAGCCAAAAAAATTGGGTTTACTATCTTCTGTAAAACCAGTAGTTTGTGTATGTAATGTATCGTATTCAAATATGCAACCAGTTCCTAAATATGTAAGATGAATATTGCGATTGGTACATACGTTAGCCAACACTATAGGAGCAAATAAATTATCTCGTACATTTTCAACCAGTTTACCGGGATATTCAAGATAGTCGATAGTAGGAACTATTTTATTATCAATATACCCAAATGTTCTTCCAATACATGATATTACATGCGTTGGATTATAGTTATCTATTTCGCGAATGACTTCGTCAACATCATCCACACGAACTGTTGACTTATACACAATTGTAACATCTTTACGTTTTTTAAGCTGGGATAATACTTGATTACCAATCCATCCATACGCTCCAAATAGTAAAATTGAAGTTGTCATTTTATAACAACATTTTTTGTTTAAGTTAAAAATTTTATTTAAAATTATAAAAAGAAAGATATAAATATGAACAATGATAAAATATGCATTACACAAGAATATGAATGCATTTTTGAATATATATTCTCATGGTTAGAACGCGTTGAACAATATATACCAAATGGATATCATATGGAAACTGATGGTATTCTAAACATTACTCGAATATTATTTAGTAATATATTAGGACGAATAACAATGGATAGTAAAAGTGTCTATTTATATGGTTATATATGTTATGTTATATCCGCCAAATACCATCAAGATAACGCAGATGGTGTACCATTTATAGGAATAGGCTTTAAATTACTACATAATGTATATCAAAAAAAAGATATACAACTTGCCGAAATACAGATACTAGAATTATTAAATTGGAAATTTCCTATGAAAATTTCCAATTATAATTTCTAATTGAATATATAGGTAAAACATTGTATATTTATTTTGTGATTAATTAATAATTTATTTTGACCATTAATAATATCACATTTGTTATTTATACTACAAAAATTTAATTTATCAGAAATAAAATACATATTGGTAGTATTACTATTGGTAGTAATACTACCACTTAACAGCAATGTTTTTAAATTTTTTATCTGACACACAGTGTTTGGCAACGAAAATTTTCTATTACTGAGATCTATCGCTACATCTTCTAAATTTTTACATTTATCAAAGTCTGTAATTTGAATATCAGATGCATATATATTAAGTCTTTTCAGATTAATGAATTTATTCCAATTAATATTAATAGGTGTGTTACGTGTATTTCGATAATAATCTATAATATGTAATTCTTGTGTATTACATACTTCTCCTAATGGATCGATTGAAATATTACCCATATAACAATTATAGAATACGACTTTTAAAGGCCATTTAGTATAGATTAAACTATGTGGTATATCAATTAATTGTAAACTAATTGATAATAACGAATTTTGATGCTTATAACAATTAAGTATAAAATCTTGGTAATTTAAAATTCGCGATATTTTGATATGTTTAAGAAAGCCGTATTTATAGCCTATTTCTTTATAATATTTACATGTCGTAATGACCGATAACATATCCATGTTTGAGTGCAAATAAGACCATACTAATAATAATAAATCATCTGATAATCTATTTATATGCATTTTTGCAATGGCAAATATAAAATTGAAATATTAATTCAATTTTAAAAAATATTAGTATTGATAAATATATATGCCTCCAAAGAGAAATACTGCATTAGATAAATTAAAAGCTGAAATTAAATCAAAAGAAAAAGCTGAAAAAGCTAAAAAAGAAAAACAATCTACTATTTTACCTACTTTAATTAATGCTAACAGAAATATGAAAGAAAAAAAAGCAATTATTATCTTTTTAAAAAAAATTGGAGATATACCAGATTCTGAATTAGTAGATCGTATTAGAGAATTTTTATCAGAAAAATATGCGCCTTCAAGTAGAAAATTTATATTTGAAAAAATTATAAATGAATTACCACCAGATCAAATTAAATCATTTATCAATGCCTTTATTAACCAAACAAGAGATAATTTATCTGATTTTTATAATAATTATACCACTGAAGAAAAGATAAAAAATTTACTGGAACAGGTTAAAGATAAACTTAAAAATGTTAATATAACGATAAGCGACAATAAATTAGCTAGTTATATTAATTTAATGCGTGTTTACGGACAATCAATTAGATCCAGTATAGGTAGTAATAACTATAAAAAATTAGATGATAGTATAAAAAATGAATATAGAATTATCACTAAAGCAATTTCGACGGTTTTAAATAAAGAAATAGATGAAAATGATGATTCGGATATTGAAGAACTTAAAGAACCGCCGCTGTTAGAAGAAGAAAAACCTAAACTTCCGTTTGGCAATCCTAAAAAACGCGAAATTACGCCTATCCAACAAATAAAAATATTAGATATTCCAATTGACGAGTTAGTTGATAAGATTAAAAATGAACTTAACGGAATAAATATAACTCTTGACGAGTATGATATTATTAATGATATTCGTAATATGATTACTTCAGGTGAAATAAACACTAATACGATTGTTAATAAAATTATATTAAATCTTATACTCAAAGATAAAAAATATTCAGAATACAGAGAGTATATACCTAATATTTTAAACGAAGATGATGGTAAAAAGAAAAAGAGTAAAAAAGATGAAGCTAAAGATGAAGCTAAAAAACAAAAATTGCGAGATCTTATAAATAAAGATGAAGAAAAATATTTTACCCAAAAACAAAAATATTTGACAATTACCAGTATGATGTTAAATATACTAATTACAGGAATTAATACTACGAATAAAAAAAAAATATTTCCGCGATATATTGAACCAAATTGTGTTAAACGATACACTAATCCACCCTGGTTAGGTGAAAGAGTTTATAAAATTTATATTAGCGGCGATTATGAGGATATTAAAGATTATATAACTGATACTAATAAGTTGGAAAATGGTCAAATTTGGTATGCTGTTAATAAGAACTTTATCATTTTACAGTGTTTAGCACGTAAAAAAAGCCAAAAAGATAATATATTCACTATAGAATTAGATGATATGAAATTGGAAATACAATTAGCGTATGAAACAGCTAATAATTTTATTATTCAAAATGAAGAGGTATTCAATACCGAAAAAGAGTTTTTGAAAAAAGTGTATGACTCTGAACTAGAAAAAATGAGAAAAATATTAAACGAAAATATTTACGATGGAATTAGAGAAATCGGAATTAATATACTACATAATGTTTTAGTGAGTGTTGCACCGGATGTTAAAGACTATAAAAATGAAAGATCTGAGTACATCTTACATGCTATAAATCATATATATAAACATAGTAAAACAGTAAGAGATTTTGCCTTTAAATTAGGTGAACTTGTGGTATACTTAAAATATCTTAATAAGATAAAAAATTTTTCTAGTAGTTTTATTGAACGAGTTAAAGATCAGTATTATTTACCAACTGTATTAGTTGATTTAAGTATACAAGAAAAATTACCCGAAATAGATGTTTTAAAAAATGACCTATTTGAAAGCGAAGTAGATGTGATTAATTATTTTGATAATAAATTAGAATCATTTGTTAATTATTTTTCTAAATTAGTATATATGCAAAAAAATCCAACCGAAAGAAGAACACAAGATTTATCAGAATCAATAGATGATGAAATATTAAAAATTAAGATAGAACCTTGGTATAATTTATGTGTTAATAAAGAAGATATAGGTATTCATAATTACCAAATAAAAGATCTTGTCTATTATCGAGAACCAGATGATAAAATATATTGTCTTGTTATAAATAACTTAATCCCCAGATTTAATGAAGGTAATTACATAAATCCTTATAGCAATAATGTATTTTCGGATTCATTTATTACCGAATTTAATCGAGTATATAAGGATCGAAATGTAAATATAGAAATAAATGAAGAACAAATCGTACCATCGGATATAAATAAAGATTTAACGCCTGGATTATTAGATTTAATTTTAAAAGATTTAGAAAATGAATACCAGTCTTCAAAACCCGATACACATTCGGAAATACAAGATGACTCCGAATCTGATGACTCTGAATCTGACGACTCCGAATCTGACAAATCTGAATATGAATCTGAGCAAGATAATGGTATTAAATTAAATTGTTATAAATGTTCAAATCATATTAATAACGATTTACAATTAAAAAGTTTCAAAAAGAAAGAAGTTGTTAATTTTTGCAGTTTTAGGTGTTTTGAAGATGCCAAATTTTAAATAATTTTTATTATAATTTATTTATAATAAAAAATTTTTAGTTATTAATTAACTGTATTATCAATCATCGAGGAGAAAAGATCACGAAATTTATTTTTATCTTCGGTAGTTAATTTATGCAAACGAGGATATTCAACCTCAAATATACAAATTAGATTACCACGATTACCGCTTGTATTACACATTCCTTTACCATTTATAAAATATTGTGTATTTGGTTTAATTATACCCCATTGACTAGCTGTATTTATATTTATCTCTTCGCCAAATACTAAAATAGTTAAATCAACTCCAACTATAGATTCACAAAGTTTGATATTTGTTGTAAAAATTAAGTCGTCACCTGCTCGTTTAAAAGACTCGTGTGGTAAAATATTAACCACTATATATAAAGTATAATCTTTTGGTACATCTTCGCATATTTTAAACTTATATCCTGACTCTGCATGTGAAGGAACAGTAAACTCAATAATATGATACACAATATATTCAAAATCACCTTTGCACCGAGTGCAACTTTTTGTTGAAAAAAATCCTCTACCTTCGCATAGATCACATATAACTTCTTGTCGGATAGTAAATATACCATTTTGTTGTATAAACACATTACGACCATTACCGTTACATTTATCACAATTAATTTTACAACTATCACATTTTTTAATAATTCCTACGTTCATTTTTTGCGTAACACCTTTAAATACTTCTTCTAAACTTAAATCAATCTGGATAAATTTATCTGGACTCTGATTGCGATTTTGATTCATTGACATATTAAACATTTGGGTAAATATATTATGTATATTTATATTATGATTATGCATATTTACATTTGGTTGTTGATTTTTATTAATATACATATCATGTCCCATTTGATCGTATAAATTTTTCTTTTCTGCATCCTTTAATGTCTCGTAAGCGGCTTGTATATCTTGAAATACAGTTGCATCTCCACCTTTATCCGGGTGATGAATTAATGCTAATTTTTTATAAGCTTTTTTTATTTCTTCTTGTGTTGCAGATCTATTAATCTCTAAAATATCGTAAAAATTTTTGCTCATCTTATTTTAATAATATCTGTACAATCTTATAAATATATTTTAAATTTAAAATATATTTTATTGTTTCTACAATACCTGTGGTGTAGCATTGTTTGTTAGTTGATCATCGCACATATGATTTTCCCATTTATCATCGCTCATCGGTGTGTATTCAAAATGCACCGGCATACCTATAAATCCATGGGACTTACGATCCCAACCGCCTTTACCTCCGTTTACACCATTATTACAAAATGCTTGATTTAATTGTTCTTGTGGTATAGAGTCACAAAAGGCTTTTAATTCGGGATCTGAACTATACATATAAGGACCACCTTGGCATCGTTTATACGGACTCAGTTCAAAATGGAAATTTTCTTTAAGATTTGCATAATGTAATATCAATACTAGTATTGCACTTGATAATAAAGCAGAAAGTATTAAATACAATTCTTTATTATTGTTATAAACAAATTGTTGATTTATTTTTAAAGATCCATAAAATAATATAAAAATTATTATAAATATTAACAATGGCGTCATTTTTTATAATACATAAATATATTTTTTGATATATTTTTTATTATTATTATAAATAAAAAGATGATAGATAGTATTACAAATAAAAAGATGATTGCAACTATTATAGGTGTCGCAATTATATTTGTAATTGCAATACTACTCCTTACACGTACAAAAGAATGTCATGGAGGCGGAGGTGGTGGCGGTCACGGTGGTGGAGGTGGTGGACATGGAGGTGGTCACATGCATGGTTCGTATCCCGGTCGATACGGTTCGCGTTATCGTGGATGGGGAGGTAATTGGGCTGGATCAGCAGGTGGCGGTTGGGGTTATTGGTATCCGTGGTATTCGCCTTATTACTACATGGACTATGATTATAACACACCACAAAGTTGGATTTACGATAATAAATTAGTCTGTAATAATGTAAATTCACCTGAAGATCTATATAAATGTTTACCCGAAATGAGTAAATGGTCTAAAGATGATGTACACAAATGGAGTTTGTGGAAACCGATGTAATTTTTCTAAAAAATTTTATATTATTACATAATATAAAATGAAATTAGCATTTTTAGTCTATATTATCATCGCTGCATTGATCTGTACATATGCCGTGCTTAAAGAACGTATTGAATCCGGATGTGTGGGTCTAACTATTAGTAAGCCATGTTGTGATGATGAAAATAGTGTATATGTAAAAGGAACACAATTACAACCAAATGATACTCTTCCACAAATGTTAACTCGTTTACATAACTGTCTGTCTGTACATGAAAAAGCTGGTGTATGGAAAAAATGTTATATTTTAGGAACTGTTATGTTGTTATTTGTTATACTTAGCACGCAGTTATCACCAACCGAAAATAAAATGAGTAAATGGACAATTATATCACTACATTTAATATTTATCGGAATACTGTATTTTTACAATAATTATAATAATTACCATATTTTTCGCAAACTTAAAAATAATGGTGAAAAAATTTTAGCTGAATTAAATAAACGATATAGTTAAAACATTCCATGTCTACCGGTTCTTGCTACTACTGGATGCTGTAATGGTTTATTTAATGTCTGCACGGCTACTCTATCCGGAATTATATAGACTTCTCTATTTTCAGATCGTTTATTCCAATTTATAGTTAAAATTACTATAATAACTATAAATATAATAGCAACTCCAATATAAATATATGTATATAAAGAAGTTGATATTATCGGATTTGATATTGGTTTATTCTTATCATCCGATTGATAGTATATATCAGTTTGTAGTTTTTGTCCACTTGTCGCTTTAATACTTTCTATTGTTGATAGCACTGGTGGGTCTTTAACTGTAAAAATAACCATACCACCAGCTACCACATTTCCCCCATTTGGTGAATTGATATGCACTACTGCATCAAATTGTGATAATTTATTATATGGATACATTGCCATTTTAAAATAACCATTTTCACCCCATACTTTACCCCAGCTATTTCGACAATACCAATACGGTACATCAGCCCGTTTTCCATTATTATCAACCAATATATTTTTTGCTATACCCCAACCAATAATCGCAATAGCATGAGAGCCTAAATAATTTTCAGCTGCTACTTGCCCATTGTCGAAACTTAATTCACCACTGTTATTATCATTATCATATACCCCATTTTCTAAATACACTCCACCATTGGTCTTACTAAATTTTCCTGAACGAAAATTATTAAAAACTAAAAATCCTCCTACAACAGGACCTTTATTATAAATTTGTTTTTTAACTGTTATAGTAAAATTATCTGCTGTTACTCCACCATTATTGCCCATATTTGAAAGTGGTATAGAAATACTTGATATACTAGTTGGGTCTAATTTATACAGATAATGTTTATAATCATTACCACCATAATAACAACCTGATGCTGGAATTAGCGATGATAAGTCATTTATATTCACATGAACCGATGAATTAGCGTTAAAATGATTCATTCCACTCCCATTACAACTATCATTTTCTAAACACCATGAATAATCAACACAATGATTAGTTGTTATCCCTCCATTTGCTATATCTTTTAATAAATTAGCTGTATTACCACCTTTACACTGATATTGCGGATATGTGGATAAGCACCAGGTAACTGATAGATTGGGTATCCAATCTACTATTCCACTAACAACAAAATTATCTCCGATCGCAGTACTACCAGCCACTGCCCAACAACAACCACATAATGCTTGATTATAGGGTTCACAAATAAGTTTTTTTTTATTTTTTATAATCGCTGAATCACTAGGATAACTATTATACCAATCAAATGTTTCAGGAATACTTTCAACAGCCATTTTTGCAATATGAGGATACGCAGTAAATCTAAATTTAGGTAATGTGGTAAAATTAATGTTTGTATTTAAAGGTGGAATAATTATAGCTGGTGTAATAGTAGGTGCAGCTCTGCTACCAGGTGGTGGTTTTGTTACAGTTTTAGGTAAATACAATGGTTTTGTACTCTGTAAATGTTTATTATAATCAAAATTTAGACTAATCATTTATTTTATTATATATTCATAGAAATATATAATATTATTTTTATTATAACTAATTATGTCTTTTCAATATATGAATATACATACCATCCAAGCGCTAAAAATTTTATAAAATCTTCATTTGAAGTTGTGTTATCTATAGATTCAGAATTAAATTTATAACGCATATAAAATTCGCTAACTATTTTTAATTCGTCATCAGATAATTTTTGTGTTTCAATATCGGTTATAATATTTTTTAAAAAATTTATTAATAAATTATTATCAACACCATCCATTTTTACAATATAAATAATTCTTTAAACAATATAATATATTATGAAAATAAATTTGATATTTTAATTTTAGAATATATCCTGATATCAAAGTATGTATAATCATATTCAAAATTATCCATTTATTATTTGCTTACGCAATAAGTCAAAATATACCATATTACGATGTGGTCATATATACGAATCTGAATATATTAATAATTTAATAAGATATTATAAATCACAGTTTATTAAATGCCCTTATTGTAATAAGTCAATTACTGATTATTCGTATTTATGGTACATACTTGATAGCGAAATATCTTTATATAAATTACCTTTAGATCTACAATATTGTGTTTATATAATATGCAATGACTGTCAGCAAAATAGTATAACATATTATCATTATTTAGGTAATAAGTGTACTGTATGCGGTAGTTATAATACTAAATATGAAAATAATAGTTTAGAGATAATTTTATAAATTTAAAAAGATAAATTTAATATAAAAAATGAATATTGCAATTAATGGATTTGGTCGTATAGGTAAATTAGTTTTTCGTCATATGTTTGAATTAGGTGTACAAATTGTAGCGATAAATGATTTATCGTCTCCAAAAATGTTAGCTTACTTACTTAAATATGATACCAGTCAAGGTACATTTAAACGCGATGTACAATATAATGAAAATAGTATTATAGTAGATGGTAAGAGTATTCGCGTATATGCAGAACGCGATCCGGCAAAAATTCCGTGGAGTACTCACAATGTAGATATCGTAATTGAATGCACTGGCTTTTTTACCGAATATGAAAAAGCGATTGTTCATGTATACTCTGGAGGAGCTAAACGTGTTATTATATCCGCACCCACTGCATCTCCTAATGTAAAGACAATTGTATATAATGTAAATCATACAATTTTAGATGGTAGCGAAACTGTGATTTCAGGCGCTTCATGTACTACAAATTGTTTAGCACCTGTAGCAAAACTTCTAGATGAGAAAATTGGTATCGAAGCTGGATTTATGACTACTATTCACGCGTACACCAATGATCAAAATGTATTAGATTCAGCCCATCCAAAAGGTGATTTACGCAGATCACGTACCTGCGCTAGTAATATTATTCCAAATAGCACGGGTGCAGCTAAAGCAATTGATCTTGTGTTACCTAATTTAAAAGGTAAAATGGCGGGTACAGCACAACGTGTTCCCACTATAACCGGTTCGTTAATCGAATTAACTGCAGTATTATCAAGGCATACAACGGTTGTCGAATTAAACCAAATTATGTCAGCATCGGTAAATGAATCTTTTGGTTATACAAACGATCAAATTGTATCATCAGATGTTGTAGGTACTAATTATGGAGCCTTATTTGACGCAACTCAAACACAAGTGTTACCAGGAATGATTCCCTTCGTTAAAGTGGTAGCCTGGTACGATAATGAAATGAGTTATGTAAGTCAATTAGTTAGAACAGTGGTATACTGGAGTAAATTATAATGTCTAATTTTTATTTAAAATAATAAATAAAAATTAATTTATTCATTCTCCAAGAGATCTAAGTGTGTGTTAAAAGAATACCAACCACCACTTCCGTTATAAACATCGATAATGCTATCAAAAATATACTTATACTGTTTTGCAACATTATACATATCATATAGGTGTACTGCGCGATCGTGTATATATTGTCGATCAAATTTACCGTCTAATACCATTTGCACTGCATATCGGAAATCCGACATCGTATGACAACGCACACCAGTTTTAAATTGTTCTACGGTTTCGGTAAACGCGCCATAATCATGGCAAATAACAGGCGTACCACATAACTGTGCTTCTACATTTACTCCACAAAATGGTTCTAGATATTTAGAAGGCGTTATAACGGCTGATAAACTAGATAAATATTTACCTCGGTCAGATCCATGAATAGGTGATTTATATATTACGTTTGGATATTTTAAAAATGGTTTTGGGTCACCTTGTCCACATATAACAAACTCGACTTGTGGGAATGATTTAGCAATTTCACTTATAATATTACACCCTTTTGTATTACTAATACGTCCTAAAAAACCTACACGATTTGGTACTGGATTTAAATTTAAAGGCCATTCTAGAGTGTTATAATAATTTGGACATACAAACCAGTAATTTTCTAGTGTTTTACCGCAACGATGCATTTCATAATGCATTTTTGCATAACTTTCATAAATTCTGAAATTTTTATAAGCATTTGGATATCCAATTCCACTTTCAACACATAAATAATCTTTACCCTTTAACGCATCTTCATGAGCGGGACCAAACGTAATACATACAATATCAGTAGAAATAGATCGATAGTGTTTGGATAATTGTTCTCTTAAACGTATATTAAATTCTTTATATAACGGTGTTGATAAATTTGCTAAATCACCTACAAATTGGGTAGGATCTCCTAATTTTTTTTCAATATCTTCATAGCTAAGTTCTGGTTTTAAATGTTTTAATGAACTTTTACGTAATTTATTCCATTCTTTTAAATTAAGTATATCAATATCTACATCAGCTCCAGACTTCGATGTTTCAATTCCATAATGATACACTTCATAACCCACACTCTGCATCATTGGTGAAAAACGCTGTACTTTACCTGTAAAAGCACAATTACTAAATTCATCACGTGTTATGGTATGTGGAATAGCTAGAAGATGCAAACGTATTTTAGTATTATTAGTATTCATAAATATTAATTATTACATAATAAATCTTTAAATAAGTTTAAAAAATTAAATTAATAAATTAATAAATTAATAAATGAGCGATAAATCACTAAATATGAATCGAGTTGACATAATGTACAATAAATTAGTTAATTGTAATAAAACCGTTTTAGATTATATGTTTTCCGATCAAGAATACACATTTTGGCGACTATGCGCGCTATTTTCGACCGATGAAGCTACAAAAGGTACTTTTGAAGAATTTAAAACGGTACTCCGTAAATTTTTACAAACACATCCGCAATATAACTATACTCTATAAAAATATTAATTTAATTTAAATTCTATTTTTATATAAAAATGGAATTTATATATGATAATTCTAAAATATTACGAGTATTCGGGACCATCGATAATCCGCTATTTTTAGCAAGCGATATCGCTAGTATATTTACACAAACTGTTGAAAATATAGCGATCAATTTAGTAAATTTAGACGATGTGATAATCCACAATAACGACATCTTTATTACACTCCGCGGTGCAGAAAGTTTAAAATCTGGTTTAGTTGATGAAAAAGTAAAATCATGGTTTAATCTACATGTATTAACAACCCTTCGCGAAGCGAAACATATAGAACGTATCAAACAATTAGAAGCTGAAATGCATGTGATAAACGAAACTTGCAAACGGCTGAAATTATTACACGACAATATAAAATTTAAACGTAGTTATCATCGTTATCGAAAAGGTCCCAGTGTATACTTTGTTAAAGATCCCTGGCGCTTTGGAAACTACATTAAAATCGGTAATAGCGATGATATAAACGAGACTTTGCGCACGTATCGTCGCTTTGCACCCGAAACACAGCTATTACACATAATCTATTTAAATGAGAGTAAATTATTAGAACAATGTATGAAAGTTAAATATCGAAATAATTTAACCCATTTAAATCACGAAGTCGTTTATAATATATGTCTAGACGAATTGGTATATAATGCAAATGCGATTATCAATACGCTTAATCTCGAAGTAACGGTTGACGAATCGGTTGATAAATATAATAATATCGTGGAAGATATTGATCTATTACCAGTTAATAATCCAAAAAAACGCAAATACAGTATGACACAAATATAAAATTAAATAATATTCATATATAATATAAAATTATATATGAATATTATATGTTTTTTAACGGTTCATCCATCTACATTATTCTATAATTTCTGTAAAAGATTAAAAAATGAAAAATATGATGTGTATATTTGTATTGATGATAATAATTACAATATACCAAATTGCGATGATGGTAATATAAATATACTAAAATTAGAGAATAAATTATGCGAAGACGCAGGATTTAAAAATACGGTAACTTATTGTAAAAACCGAGCCTGTTCCAGAGATAAGGCATTATACTATTTTTGTAAAAACGATATCGATTTTCAATATATTTGGTTTATCGAAGAAGATGTCTTTATTCCGCGCATCTATACTCTTATAAATATAGACAATAAATATGATACGGGTGATTTATTAAGCCCTACAAATAAAGTATGGTATAATAAAAATGATTCGAATTGATGGAGTCATTGGGATAAAGTTGTTAACGATTGTAAACTGGTATTACCTTATTGTACCAGCATGATATGTGCCATAAGATGTTGAAAAAACTTATTGATGCTTATTAATAATTATGCTACAGCGCATAATTCACTTTTTTTCTGCGAAGCTTTATTTAACACAATAGCATTTCATAATAACTTAGTCATTATAAATCCAGATGAATTATCAACTATTGTATACCGAGCAAATTATCATAAAGAGACTATTAATAGAAATAATTTATATCATCCAATTAAAAATATAGAATTACAATATAAGTTTAGAGAGTTCTTAACGAGCACGTTTAAAGATAAAAAATAGAATTATTAAAATTATTAGCGTAATAATTATTATTTCAGGTATAACGTATTTTGCATAATCGCCTATTTTTATAAAGACTTCTGAACTACGGTTTCTAAATAGTCCTGTATGTTCGAAATTATACAATTTTAAAATAGGCGACAAATCTGTGTTATTAGGCCCGGAAACGAATACAATATCATTACCGTTAACTAAAGTCAGTTTGCCACAATTTGTCGCTTTCACGATGTCATTATCATGAATATTGAGCTTGTTTGCCACTAGATTTAAGAAGATGGTATTTTCAGTATCAATTTTTACATTCGCGATATAAAACGGATCCGCTACTTTACATAATTTTGTCATCTCTACTTGATCGTTTAATTTAGCATCTAAGCAATCACTTTTTGTACATATTGTATTAATCAGCTTTTTGACATAAGGAAAAAATCCCATATACATACCCGTATTAATATAGTCGTTATTACAGTTGCCGAATATCCGGTTATGAAAATAATCGTATAATGGACTGTTTACATATTTTATATCTTGACTTATCAAAATATTCGTTTTTAGAGCATAAAATTTAGCCTTTAAGCGATTAGCGTTATTGATACATAAAGTATCGTAACCATCGACAAAGACGACTAAGTCATCGGGTTGTAAATTTACACTATTTAGGAATTCTCTCATTTTATGAAATTTCCAAATTAAACCACCCCATTTTTCTCCATAACCTAAGATTATAAATTGCATACCACCATTTTCACATCCAGTTTTTAAGACCTCTAAGTACCCTTTATTATGGGTAGCTACAGTAATCACGTATATTGACATATATTATTATTTATCTAATAATATATATTAAAAAGTTAATATTTTATCTTTATCGTAATAGGTGTTTTGTAAGTATTTTTCACCGTCAAAATCACCCGCATATTGGTTACTTACCACGCGTGTGCCGTTTAGAGTAATATAATCACAGTTATTGTGGGTATGGCCGAAAATCCAAGTATGCACTAATCGGCGGTCTAGAAATAGGTCTAGATCACTGTAATAATACACACTTTTGTAATCTTTTACCTTGATTGTATGGTGTCTAGTGGGTGCATAATGAGAAATGACAATTAATTTTTTATCAGGATCAAAATTTTCCATTGTACTTGCTAACTTATCAACCGATTGTTTATACATCATATTTAACCACTTCTTATCGATAGCGGTTTGGCTATCACCATAGTATATCGTAATCGGTTTATTGTATGCATTTTTGGGAATATAGGACCAAAGTGTTGCACCATATAACGCGACTTTATCAGATATATAGATTAAACGATCATATAATAACGTTAAATTGCTAATGGTGTCTACAAAATTTTTAAGACTTGTTAATAGATATTCAAATGTATGCCGTGTGGGATTATTACGGGAGTAAAATTCGTGATTACCCGGTATCAAGTAAACATTTGTAAAATTTGCACAAATATTTCGGATAAAACTAAAGTACTGATCCGGTAATTCTACATGACCAATATCACCCGCGAGAATTAAGTTTTCGGCCGATTTGGTAATATACATGGTCCAATCCGGTATATGTGGATATAATTCTTCGATGTGAATATCGGATACAATTTGAAAATTATGCATATTTAGTTTATATAATATATATTTAAATTTATATTATTACTTTTTTACCGATATACTATCACAAACTCGATTAGTATACGCATTTTTAAATTCTAAATACTCACCCTCTGTATCATTAAGTTCTCCTTCTTGTTCGCCGTTTGCTAGTTTAATTACGTGAACTCGTTGATTGGAATATTTACACGAGTAATTAATCAAGTCATCTATATTCATCTCTCGGTCATCAACTTTTTTCTCTATTTCATCAACTAGTACATATGTTAGTTCTCGATTTTTGTTGAGTATAGCTTTGAAAAATCTAGTATTTAATCTAGTCATATTGGGATCAGTAACCACTTTCCCATTTTCGTCTTTGTGAGTCACTATTTTTCGCGATACATCTGTACATACGGCTTTATCTTTGTAAAACTCGGTAGCTAACTTGACGTAGCCATCAAGACCGCTCTCCACATACTCTCGTTTCAACATATCCGGTAACTTTTTGAACTCATCATCGGTTATTGGCACCAAATTGTTTATAATATTAAGACGATTATTAGTTGTTGTATTATTACGATTATTATGATTAGTTGTTATATTTTTGGGTTGAGCAGCGATAGAGGCTATTGTGTCTTGAAGTTCTTTAATTTGAATTTTTTGTTCTTGTATTTGTCTTTCATAGTTACTTTGTTGTTCTTGTAGTTGTCGCTCGTAGTTACTTTTTTCATATTTAATATTTTGTAGTTCTTGTCTAACATTTGCAAGTTCATTAGATATTTTTTCAAATTTTAAATTACAAGATTCCAAATGTCTTTCCAAATTTGCTTTGGTACTCAGATTTTTATCACAATATTTACAATTATAATTTTCTATTATTACAAGATCTTCTTTTATAATTCCTCTTTTAATAAGACAATATTTAGCGGTTTTTTGATGGTATTTTAAATTACTAATAGTTTTAAAAGTTTTATTGCAGTGCTGGCATTCCATTTATATAATAAAATTATATCTTTAAATTTGTTTATTTATAATTATCAGTTTTTAACAAAAAAGATAAAGTTTTTCAGTTAACATTTTTTTAAACTATATTGTATTTTAAAAATCCATTATAGTCTAAACTCATTTTATAGTTTAAATACTAAATATTCATTTTACATCTTTACTTCAGTTTATTTTTTAAAAATAAATCTTTTTTTGGGCGATCATTTTTTCACACAATCCCATGTGTGTGGAAAATTTTTTTTATATTTTATTTTTTCTGAAAAAGTATTTTTAAAATATTTATTCTTTGGTAAAAAATTTAATCGTTCTATTAATCTCATTAATAAATAAATTTATATTCTCTCCATCTGGTAATATGAATCGCTCTCTATTTGCTTGTTCTCGGTATTTTTCCAAATTATGAAATACCATTTGTTCTGCTAATTTCATACTATTTTCGTCTGGACATCCAATATAATATACGACTTCGTGTTCATCAGTTTTGTTATAGACTGATAGTCTATTTGTAAGATTCTCTGCTTTTCCTAGTATATATCTACCTTCTAGTTTATGCGTTAGAGTGGTTAATATGTAGATTACGTTTGGAACATCATACTGTAATCTAGGTTGCCGTTTAACATATTTTTTAGTTAAATATTGTATTTTTAACTCTTTATCCTTATTTGCAGCTCGTAATTCTCTATAGCTTTTCGTGTTTTTGATATCCACTTTACCGGTTAGCATAACTTCATATATCCACCCGGATACTTTTACATCAAATTCTGGAGATATCCATTGTGCTATATTAATTGCCACCTGTGGATGCACCCAAGTATGGCGTTCGCCATTTCCTCCGGTAATGTACTGGATTAATTCGACGGTGGGAATTCCCACCGTCGACTTTAGAACCTGTAAAAAGGTTCGTGTTCGATCAAGACGATTCCAGTCTTTAAACTCCTTACCGCCTGCTTTACATAGATTGGTAACATCAATATATCCATCTTCTCGACTGTCAATTGTAATACCATTACCAACTACAAGCGGTGATAATTGGTATTCTTCTTCATTATTATATTCAGTTAAATTTTCTTTATCTTCTGGTGTTTCTGTCTGATTTAATTCTATTACAAATTCATTATTAGTTGTTACATTTTTGGGTTGTGCGGCAATAGAGGCTATAGTATCTTGAAGTTCTTTAATTTGAATTTTTTGTTCTTGTATTTGTCTTTCATAGTTACTTTGTTGTTCTTGTAGTTGTCGCTCGTAGTTACTTTTTTGACTAAATAATGTTAAATTATCATTCTTTAGTTTATTAATTTCTTTATATATTTTTTCAAATTTTAAATTACAAGATTCTAAATGTCTGTCTAAACTTGCTTTAGTAGTTAATCTTTTATCGCAATGTTCACAATTATAATCTTCTAATATTACATAATTTTCTTCCTTTATAATTCCTCTTTTAATAAGACAGTATTTAGCGGTTTTTTGATGGTAATTTAAGTTACTAGTAGTCTTAAAATTTTTTTTACAATATTCACATTCCATTTATATTGTAAAATTATCTCTTTAAATAAGATTAAGAACATTTAACATAATTACAAATTCTTGTTAAATCGATCTAAATTATTTCCAAATGTTAAAAATTAAACTATAATACACGTTCGCACTTTAAATATATTATGCTTTATTTTTAAAGTAAAATACTAAATATTCATTTTACATCTTCACTTCAGTTTATTTTTCTAAAAATAAATCTTTTTTCGGGTGATAGATTTTCCACACAATCCCATGTGTGTGGAAAATTTTTTTTATATTTTATTTTTCTGAAAAAGTATTTTGGAAAAGTATAAAGTTGTATTTTTAAAACTTTAAAGTTTTAAATAATTATTTTTAATAAAAATCCAAATTATATTCTTAATATTGTCAATAAATAAGTTTATATTTTTAGAAGGTAGTAATATAAATTATTTTTTTCCTATATTCTAAAAATTATTTGTTACACTATTTTCATAGTATTTTCATCTCGACATCAAACTATATATAATTTTTTAATTATTATTTAAAGATAAGAATCTATTATATAGAAATAGATTTTCTAAAAATCTAGGAGCTATAATTAAAAAATTATAGCTCCATTAGTTTAGTGGTAAAACAATGATCTTATGAGTCATCGTCACGAGTTCAATTCTCGTATGGAGCATATTATTTTTTAACTTTTAGTAGTTAAAAAATTTTAAATTTCTATTTTATCCTAATTTTGCGCGTAAATCGCTCAGTGTATCCGAAATTATTGCGGATGGCATCGTAGGGATGTAATGCAATCCAATTTTTAAGAAGAACACTACTTCAATAATACCGACTGCTGTAAACAACACAATATTCTCTTTTAAGATTTCAGAAAACGGAAAATCGTGTATTTTACATACATACAGAATTGTTAACAATAGTGTCGCGATAACTGCAAAAATTATGAGACCGTATAGGATATTTGTAATTTTTAACCATGCATTACTATTGACTGTTAATTTGTCAGGATCGGAGTAAATATTACTTAAAATTTCGAGTGGTTTATCCGCGTTTATTGCAAACTGTTTAGCCTCTAATCGTTGTTCGGGTGTCATATTCGCGACTGCGTTATCAAAATAACTGGATATATTATTATTTATCTCCTCAGTAATCACTCGAGTCTCCATTTTACTTATGACTAACCAAAATATTAAACTTAAGATAATAAAGAGGATAAAAAAATGTAATAAAATATTTACAACTATTTCGGTCTTTGTTATCATATCTATTTATAATTATTAAAGATTTTTAAAACCGCGAATTTTATCGACGATATTCTTTTTTACTGCATTTGGATCCAAACTACGGTAGGCTTTAGCAATCACGTTAAGAAAGAAGATTTCGGTTAAGGCAATAAACAACAATAACAATAAATTTACAGCTAATAAGGTCTTTAGATCAAATCGATACACATACCATAATCCTGCTATAATCGCGATCGATACAATTCCAAAAATTGCCAATGCGACCACTGCTTTATGTATTAGTGTATCATTTGATGCTTTAACTTGCGCGTCTGCTGCGGATAAATCGTTTACTTTTACATTATCTAGAATCGCGAGTAGCGCATTACGATCTATCGGTGTGGCTTCAATATTTTCGGTTAAACTATCCACAAGATTCTTAATCTGAATTCCTAAAATATCGTTTTCTACTTTACTGGCATAGGTAAAATAGAATATACATAAAAAAATACTAAATAGCGTTAAACCGATTAGAATATTTGCTATTCCGTTCATTGAACCAATATTGTAATGGGATACATCGTAATGCGAATTTTGTACTTTATTCATTTTATATTATTATTGTTTAAAAATAAAAATATTAAAAATAAAATTTATAAAATAGATTCTACGTTAACTAAACTAATCACCATATTGTTCTTAAACATTACTGTTTTCATTTGTAAACCAAGTTTTACTTAAATTTGCATATGTCTTTTCTAAAGCCCATTTTCGCGCATTTGTAATCATTTCAATTTTTTTATTCTTATTATTTTCTAATATATCAATAATTCTTAAGTAATCATTTACATAATTATTATTTATATCGGGATGCTTAAATAAGAATCCTCTAATTCCTACAGTATCTTGTAATCCTGCTAAATCACTGCATAAACACAAGCAGCCAGCTGCTTGGGCTTCTAAAGCAGTAATACAAAATGTTTCTAGGTAATTAGTTGGATATATCCAATATTCAGTTAATAATAAAAGTTTAAGTAATTCTTCATGTTTTATCGAATCAGTTACACTTATCGATGAGGGTGCTATTTTTTTAATTTTATTAATATGTTTTTTATTATCTACATCTTTTAATTCATCACGATTATATTTATTTTCTAAATTACACACTATTTGTAAAGTTGCATTCGGATAATTTTTAAGCAAACTTTCAAACAAATTTAATAAATTATTTAATCCTCTTTCTTCATATGAAGAATATATTAGACTCATCGGTTTTTTAGAACTAATTATATCACTAATTGATTTACTAGGACTAAAATGTTCTGCTTTGATACCATTATCTATTATTTTAATCATATTATCAGTAACACCATAAGCCTCTTTAATATATTTAATATGCCATGTTGATAGGCACCAAAATTTTTTAAAATTAGCTCCAGTCATAAATGTATCAGATTGCGGATTCATATCATGCAACCAAAGATATACATTTTTTATAGAACATAACATAGTATGTTTTAAAAGACTAGCTGTTCGTGATACAATTAAATGTGTAATTTCTATCTTTGAATTTATAAAATCTACAAATGTATCTACTCTTTTATAATTTACCCCATTTATGATTGATTCTTGTTTTTTTGTACAACGAATAAATACTTGCACTTCGTAACCTTGTTTAACAAATTCTTCTGCAAAATACACCATAGCTAATTCTGACCCTCTTATATTTGATGAGTTAGGAGTCCAATTAAAAGGAGTACTATCTGTAACAAATACAATTAATGGAACTGTACTTTTTTTTATAGTAGTATTAACAGATTTTGTATTTATATTTGTACTATTTATCATATTTTTTTTAATGTTAATAATTTCTATAAATGGTACAATATCTTTTTGATAATTATTAGTTGTAGATTTCATTTTCTCTAAAACTTTTTCTGCTTCTTCTAAATTATCTAATTTAATACATTCTGATAAATAAGCTGTGGGAATTTCTTTCAAATATAATTCTTTTGAAATAAACCCAGTTGTTTTTACCGGATATTCAACATTATAAGCATTTTTAACCATACTAAATGCTAAAGATTGTAAATAATCATACTTTTCATTTTCAATTATTCGAGATTTTAAAATTTTATATAAACAAAACATACTTTCTCCATTTCGAACTTTAGATTTTGCGATTGATTCGATCGCATAAAACATTGCATTTTTATAATCTTTTTTTTCATTATAATAAAAAGCTACATTTAAACATGCTTCAAATATATAATCATTATTTTTAAAATCTACATCACTATTGGCTAATTTTAAATACCATTCATGTGCTTTATCATGATTTTCCAAAGATACGTATGTTCTTGCAATATAAAACCAATATCTTATATTAAGAGGATCAGTTTCATATTCTGTTAATAATAAATCGATATCTTTTTTATGACGTTCAGAACTTCTTTTAACATGCGAATTATCATGTAGATCTAATAAATATACATTCTTATCTTCTATACAACACACAGTATCTTCTGGTGTATCTAATATTTCATGAACTATATATTTAAAGCGTAAACCATAATTTGTTTTCCATAATCTAGTACTTAAATAATTTATATTAGTTAGTTCAGTTATTTGCATAATTTGTAAAGAAGTTTGGGGTATCTGTTTAAATTTATTTAAAATAATATGCAATTGTTTACCTCCGTATAATACATAACTATCGTCAGGCATAATTATAAAATCTGATTTTTCAGACATATTTTCTGCTAATTCAATTGCGCGATTTCGAGAATCTCGAAAATTAATGAATGGTTCTTCGTATAATGAACCCGGTAAATTAGCAAGAGTTGAGATAATTAAATTTTGTGTACCATCTGTACTACCTGTATCTAATATACACCAACTTGTTATATACGGAATATAGGAATTTAGCACTCTTTCTAACACTTTACCACTATTTTTAACAATCATCACTAATTTAAGAGTAACTTTAATATGCATTATTTTTGTTAATATAATATTAAATCTTTAAATATGTATACAAAATAAACTCCTTTGATAATGTGTTATTATTTATATTATTGTTTAAAAATAAAAATATTAAAAATAAAATTGAAATCTATCTAGTAATTTGTATTGATGCCAATGATAAATATAAATATGACCGTTATTAAAGATGCTAAAGAATATCATACTAAAAACCTACAAATAGCTAAAAAATTTGCGTTTATGTCCGAAATGGTACAGAAACACGGATGTATTATCGTACATAACGGCAAAGTTATCTCTTACGGATTTAATAATATGATTTGTTACGGATACGATACCCCGTCGCATTTATACAGTTACCACGCTGAAATTGATGCAATTGGTCGGATGAAAAAATATTCAAAAAATTTTTTAGCGCATTGTGAACTATATGTAGTACGAGTTGGATATAAAACCGATTATGGAATGCTTAAAAATTCGAAACCGTGTACTAACTGCTGTAATAAAATCTCAAAAACCGGTATCGGTAAAATTTATTATTCGGTGTGATCAAATATTATAATATATAATATTATAAAATTTATTAATTTATTATTAATAATAAAAATGAACTCGTTATACACAGATAAACAGTATATAAAATTTCTATACAAGTGTTTTTATGATTTACATAATATTTTAGTAAAAAATAATATTACGTATTTTGCCAGTGGTGGGACCTTATTAGGCGCGGTTCGTCACGAAGGTATAATTCCATGGGACGATGATGTAGATATTGAGATAAGTTACAAAGATATACCGCGTATTTTCGAACTTGAAAAAGTATTTCTCTCTAAAGGTTATAAAATAGTGAAATTTAGCGAAAGTAAAAATGATCTTGATTGGATTAAAATTAATTCAATTAAAAAAGTACATGGTCGACGTAGTTCAATCGATATCTTTCCAATTTACATAAAAGATGGTCGTACTTATCATTACTCAAAATATACCCAATCTATTTGGCCTAATTATTATCATGTAATACAAGATATCTATCCGTTACGACAATTACCGTTCGGTGATGGTGTCGTAATATGTGTTAATAAACCAAAACCGTATCTTAACCTATCATATGGAAAAAATTGGTCAAAAATAGGCTATATTACAATGGATTCCGATCATTATATGTTGGATGAACCAATTGAAGTTACAAGAGGTAATTTTGAAGCAGGTAAAAATTTCGCATCGGCCAAAAAGCAAATACCATTAGAAAAAGATGATAATATACTAACTGGTAAAGGTATATTATTTCTTTAATTTTTAGGTAATACACAACCCAAGGCATTTTGCATTTTTTGTATATATACCGCATTTGGTATAGCACGTCCTGATTCGTAGCTTTGTATTATATCTTTTTTAATACCAATTTTTTGCGCTAATTGTTCTTGTGATAATTTTTTTGCCATACGTGCATTTTGAAGCGCTAATCGAAAATTGTGAGTCACAGTAGGCGGAGCCCCTACACTTTCATTATCTGCATCTAATTTTTGTTGTTTTTTTTGCACATAACTAATTTCTGAATGCGTAGGTTTAGAAGATATAGTCTTTTTACCGATAATTACTGGAGTCCAGTCTTGACAATTCATATTTGTTAATTTATTTATATTTTTAAATTTTTAAATATGAAAAAATATATAAATATAAAAATATTTTTACACACAAGAAGTTGTGTAAAAATATGATTAGACAAAAAAAGATTTTTTTATAGAAAATAAATTATAAATAGTTTATTTAACCTATAATACAATTATAGGTTAAAAATAAAGGAGTTTTTAAAAATATTGAAAAATAGATTGTATTAAAGGTGAAAATTTAACGATAGAAAATCATTTTTTATAAAATAATACTGTTTTATAAATATTTATAAAACAGTATTATTTTATAAAAAATGATTTAAAGATAAAAAGTTTAGATATAAATGAAGTGTGAGTATTGCAATACTGATTTAAAAACTAATTCATCTTTAAAATATCATCAAAAAACAGCAAGATACTGTTTAATAAAACAAGGATTATTAGAACCAGAATGTGAACATATTATTATAGAAGAACACATATGCGAATATTGTAAAAAAAATTTATCAACTAAACATGTATTAAATTCTCATTTACTTACATGTATTATTAAGATTGAAAATGAAGAAAAAAATAAAAAACAACAACAAATTATACAACATAATAAACAAATAGAAGAAATAAAAAATAATTACGAACGACAAATAGAAGAAATAAAAAATAATTACGGACGACAAATAGAAGAATTAAAAATACAAATACGAGAAAAAGATAATATAATAGCTTCTATAGCATCTCAGCCAAAAACAGTTACTAACAATAATAATTCACGTTCAACAACAAACAATCGTCAACTTATTATAAATAATCTTATACCTTTAACTGAAGATGAGTATAAAAAACTACCAGAAATGTTAACTCCTGAACACATTGAACAAGATGTATTAGGATATATTCAAGTAGCAAGCGAATTTTTGAAAAATAAAGCAATATGTACTGACTTATCAAGAAAAATGGTAACTCATAAAGACGAAAATGGAAAACTTGTAACAGATCCTAATATGAATAATTTATCTATAAAAATGTTTAATGTATTAACTGAAAAGAGTAGGCAAATAATCGGACAAAAATCATTAGAATTAAATGATCAACACTCTAAAAATGAAATTGACAATGAAGAATTTATTAATAAAGCTTGTAAATTGTCACAACTAAGAGTTAATATAATTAAAATGGCTAGCGGAGATGATAAAAATGAAGAAGATGACACAGAAAATAATTATATAAATTTTAGAATTAAATGTATAGATGATGTATGTTCTAATATTTATGAAAGAGAAAGATAATAAATTTTGGATTGTCTCAAACAGAATATAAACTTTATACAATTATATTTTACCTAAAAGTGGTTAAATTTATAAAGAACAAGCAAATAGAATGATTAGTGTTACCAGATTGAGAGAATATAAACTTATTTATAAATAACATTAAACAATGATTTAATTTTACAATATAATTATTTTTAAAACTACACAGTTTAAAAATAGTATTTAACATTCGCTGCATTTAGAGCTCCATTTAGCGGGAACTGTTATATTTTCTCGTTTTAACGCGTTGTAAATGGCAAAAATTGGTATTGCCCGGTCACATACGGTGCATTTCATTAACTCGGAACTACGACGTACCGAGAAGCCTAAAAGGGTTAAAATCTCGCAAAAAATTTTAATCAACTTGTGATCATCATCAAATATGATTTCATCAACTAGAATAATTTTTAGGGGTGATACACTTTTTGTGGTGCATATAGCCTGCCAGTTCTCTTTCAAATGCGGATAATCGGGACAGTAATCATCGATATAATCAACAATCCAAGCGGGGAATAATTCAAATGATAATTTAATCACATCACCAAGTGTGGGTAATGTTTTTATCTGATCCATAATTTCACTAAAATTTTCGGGATCTACATATTTATCGGACATTTTATATTTATTTTTAATTTTTTATCTTTAAGTTTATTTAAAAACAAATTATTATAATAAAAAGTATAAGAAGTATGGAAAAAAAGCAATTTGTATGTTTATCTGGCTTACCGCGATCTGGTTCAACACTATTATCAGCTATTCTTGATCAAAATCCGAATATTCATGCGGAAGGTAATTCAGCAGTTTGTCAATTAATGGCCGATGTATATATATCATGTACAACTCCGGGTAAATCTATAGAACAATTAATGGCAAATAATCGCGATCAGACAGTGCATGATTTAGTATCTGGTATTCGAGGTATTTATTATAAAAATGTTAAAAAACCTATTATTGTAGATAAATGTCGTTCATGGACACTTGAAGGAAATTTTCAAATGTCAAAATTATTTATCGATCCGAATATAAAAATGATCGTATTAGAACGTTCTGTCACTGAAATAGTAAAATCATTTGGTAAATTATATAAGAAAAACAATAATAATAGATTAACAGTAGAAAGATTATTAGCTCCGATGTCAGAACCACTAATGCGATCAATCGCCGGATTAGAATGGGCAAAAAAACATAACGAACATAATAATTTTCTCTTTATTACTTATAATGAACTAATAAATGATACAAAAAGTACAATAGATAAAATATATGCATTTTGCGGATGGGAACCATTTGCACACGATTTTTGTAATATTACCAATAATCATCCCGAAAATGATGAAGTATATGGATTACACGGACAACACACTATAAGAGCAAAGGTAGAGAAGCTAGAAAACAATATTAAATTACCAGAAGAAGTATATAAAAAATGTATTACAATTGATAAATTATTAGGATATATTAAATGATAAATATTAAATAATCCTTGTTATATATATTATAATAAGCTTGAAAATAATCTACAAATATTTAATTATTTCGTAAAATAATTCTTCTGGTATTCGACTACCGCTATTGTTACATCTTAACATACGCTGAAGATTTATTATATCCAAGTCTCGTTGCAACGAATGTGAATTTAAAGTATAGCGGGTGCGATTGATTAAAATTATACTATTTTTCTGAATATCCGGATCGGTTATATCATTACAATGTGTTTTCTCTTTGTCTAATATTTTACAACGCGCTAATCTGGTTAATTCTGGATATAAATAAATTTTTCCGATTAGCATATATCGTAATTGTTTGATAATATGAGGATATAAATATTCATCGGCTACAATTTCGTCGATTAATTCAGAGTTTAAATATTGTGTATGTGTAGAAATATTATAATTGAATAATATACTTACAACATCATTATTGTCGTTAATACTTGCTGTCCTGAGACAGTTAATAAATATATACACATGCAATAATCCATGGTGTAGGTTGTACCATTCTAATAACAGCTTAACAATATCTACGTGACCATTTCGACAAGCGTCTAATATTACTTTATGTGTATGCGGATTTACCGTGTTATCAGTTGGTCCTTTCCAATCTAATAATATACGGGCTATATGAGTATTTCCATTAATACATGCATCAGTAATAGCCCAATCATTGTCTTTAGATGCGTCTATATATTCACCATTATCACCACGCCATTCTAATAAAGATTGGGCTAAATATGTATAATTACCGAAAATAGCTGTATCAAACAGTTTATTTTTTAGTATATATTCTGTACTTGACATTGATTAATATTTAATTACATATATGATCTTTTTTTCAATTTTAAAATAAAAATTTAGGTTAAAGTAAAAAAGTAAAAAAGCAAAAAATAAAAAATTCTTTTTTTTTGTCTTGATATCAATAAAAATACTATAAAATGTCTGCCGGTTCAGTTTCTCTCGAATCCGCTATCCGTACATGTAAGGTTGATACTGCATATGCCAATAAAGTTGAGTCTGATCGCTTTTTAAATCCGAATAATATGGTTTGCCCCATATGGAATGGGGTAGATACCGCTGGTCGTCAGGTGTGCCCTGACTCATTTTACACCAAAAACGCGGGTTGTAATTCCGCGGAAGATCGGGTCTTTGTGGAGAATAACCTGAGACCCCAATATGCAGAGTACATTAACCTCTCTGCTCAAGGCATAAATGGAGGTATTTACGGTAATACCATGCCTTACCAACAAGAAGGCAATCGCAGCAAGCGGTTAGCAAATGTTAACAAAATAACCGGAAATTTCGGTTTAGATCTTGGAGCAGATGTATACCCATCTTGTGGATACTATCCTTATGAACAAGCAATGAGCCAAGAGGCACAAGCTATGCGTAAAGTACAAGCGCAACAGATTGGTTTTGAAGGCTACTCTCGTCGCGGTCAATCAGGTTTCTAAAAATCTTTGTCTTTTAATATTTTCTACAATATTAAACGACATTTTTAAGTTCTAAATACAAGTTAAAAATTTTGGTCATTCTTAAAGAAGACCTGATTATTAACAATTCTAATTACTGGATTCTTCAACTTTGCAATTTACAAAAGCTATGTAGTTTTAATCTGTAAACTTAACTTAAAGAAGTATTATTTAAATTATAAAATGAAAATACTACATTTATCCTATCATGTTGGTTTAATTTAATAAACGATGTAAGTTATATATTTAAACAATTAGGTCATACAGTGGATACTAAACATATAACATTTCCAGATTTTAAAGTTACAGATATATTAGCGGAACAATTTTGGTTAATTAATGAACATGAAATACAGAGTTACGATATCGTATTAACATGCTACAGATTTATTACCACATGAATTTAATTATGAAGATGCTTCGGCAACTCATGAAAAAGTTATATATCATATCGGTACATTCGATACAAACCATCCCTTTTTTGATATGCCTAAAATTTGTGAACAATTTGATATTTCTTTTATTCATAAAGATCCATGGATAACACCTGTAACATATGAAGAGAATATACGATTAATGAAAACATCATATTGCTGTCCAGATTTTCGAAATTACAAAGGGTTTGATAGTACACGCGTTGGTTATATTCCATGTCGTATTTTTAAAGCTATTAGTTATGGACATTCTGGAATTACTAATTCATTAAAAGTAAAAGAATTATTAGGTGAGCATGTTGAATACATTAGTTCTATCGAAGAGATTATTCCAGTGGTTGAACGACGCAAAGATGATGTTGAATGGCGAAAAGAGGCAATGCGATATGTAGCCGAAAAACATACTTATATTAATCGGGTACATGATTTAGCATTAGTATTAATACGTGATCGTATTTAATTATTTTCTTATATTTTAAAAATAAATATAAGAATAAATGTAAGAATAAATTTAAGTTTTTTATTTTCCTTATTTAAATAAAAAAATGATAGCACGTCGTCGAAAAGCATCCCGTAGGGCATCCCGTAAGGCATCCCGCAGGGCATCCCGTAAGGCATCCCGCAGGGCATCCCGTAAGGCATCCCGTAAGGCATCCCGTAAGGCATCCCGTAAGGCATCCCGTAAGGCATCTCGTAAGGCATCCCGTAAGGCATCCCGTAAGGCATCTCGTAAGGCATCTCGTAAGGCATCCCGTAAGGCATTAATTAAAAAATGTAGTAATTTTTTGAAGAACAAAATAGGTATAAATATGAGCGAATATAAAGCAGGTCGTTTTGCGACACCAGCACAAGCAATTGCGGTTAGTTATAGCGAAGTGCGTAAAAAATATCCCTCATGTAAGAAAATGTTTAGTAAGCGTTAATACGGTACTTTCTTCATACGCGCCCATAAATTGAAGGCATCAAGTGAATTTTTACATGAAGCCTGATATACTTTTACTAATTTACGGTCTTTGTAAGATCGTTTCAGTTCATCGTAAATAGCCTCGTCCGAAAAATCGACTCCTTGTTGGGCGGCATCAAACCGCGTAGCCGCAAATATGAGGGTTGTTATACGCGCCCAAGCGATTGCCGAAAAACACATAGGGCATGGTTCGGCTGAACTAAAGATCACACAATGACTCTTTTTACCATTTCGATCAATAATTTCACTAAGATCAAATACCGGTTTTCCTAAACGCCGCGATAAATCGGAACAGGCTACCCGAATAGTTGTTACTTCGGCGTGAGCTGTGGGATCCGACCACAATTCAACATGATTATGATTTTTCCAGTATTCTAAGACTTTGCCTGTATCGTTGTCAATACGTAAAATAACAGCACCAAACGGACCTCCACCATTTTGTACCGAAATAAGGGCTTCTTCACAGGCCATCGTCATCCAAGGGTTGCATCCCACTTCAATACCGTTGTAAATTGGACCTGATTTAATATTATGGGTCTGACATGGTACATTTTTACAAGCTTTCTGATCATCCAAAGTACATTTTGGACAGTATTCATTCCATGGTTGAATATAACCAAATAACGGTTTTGTTGGTAATTTTTCCGGTACAGTACCAGGATAATTACGCGTATTTGGTAACGCATTAATATTTGTTACAGTATCGTAATTAACACAAAATTGACCTTTTTGCGTATTTTGAGACATTTTATTTAAATATAATAAATCTATTTTTTATAAATTTATTTTTCGTAATTGTTATTTAAAGAGATCAGATTTATAATAAAAAGTGACAATTCTAAAAAAATTGCCAACTATTTTTATATGTTTTAAGCTAATATAATGATATATTAGCTTAAGTCATATAGCGGTGATTATACTTGCCTTCCAAGCAAGAAACTCGGGTTCGACTCCCGGCTTAAGCATTTTTTAAGCTAATATAATGATATATTAGCTTAAGTCATATAGCGGTGATTATACTTGCCTTCCAAGCAAGAAACTCGGGTTCGACTCCCGGCTTAAGCATTATTAAATTTATAAAATGTCTTTATAAATTTAAAAAAACTATTCTAATATAATAAAATGAATATTGAAAAACTTTTAAAATTTAGCCTAAATGATTCATCTATATTATTAGAAAAAGGTGAATTAGTAGATATTACAAATCATACTAAAACAGCGCTCATGCCTAAGCATTTATTTATAGATAAAAAATATAAGATAAAGTCTAGCGATGTGTACATGTGCAAAAGTGATATTATTTTGACAATAGCAAAAAAAAGTCATAGTCATCCATATATTTCATCTTTATACTGTAAGTATGATAATAAGCATATACTCATTATGGCTAATAATTCGTATGTATTTTTTAATGGATTATCAGTTGAACCAGTTGAATTTAGTATGTTAAATATGGATAATTATATGAATACAATTTATTAAATCTCTTCATACCATGATACAGGCGGATTTTCACTTGAATAAATAAACAAAGCAGTCTCCCCGTAAGCAAATTTATATTTCCATCCAAGTTTCACTAGTTCTGGAACAATTTGAGTTTTTACAAACTCAATTATACTGGTTAATTTAATACTTTGTGAACGACAAAAGTTTTCTAAATCAAAACAATTATTTTCATCATCTTGTAATATATGTTTGTATATTGCTTGTCGCAAATTTTGCAAAATAAATCTCATATAATATTCAGAAAAATTATCTTTGTGGTTTACACCTATCTCTCCTGGAAATTTATTCATGTATGTTATATATTACTAATATATAACATATTCTTTAATATATTATTTTTTTTCACTTTGTAATCTTTTGTTCTTAATCTCCATTTCATGTAAACGTCGTTGTAAATCTCGCATTTTTTTCAACATCTCATTTTCATATATTTCTGCTTTATTATGTGTACGTTTTTTAGGCGATCCTGGTACTGGAAAATCATCGGATGATTCGCTATTATCCGAATCCGAATCACTACTACTAGAACTATCACTAAATAAACATGATGATTCTGAAGAAGGTGACTTATTAAAATCTTGTCTTTTAAATGATTTATAGTAGCTTATCGGATCGTTTGATGATGTTTTGGTTTTTTGTGTTTGTGTATATTGTTTACGTTCACGATCACGTTGTTCGCGTTCTTCAAGTAAACGATTCGTATTTTCGTATTTTTCCATCATTTCACGTTTACGTTTTTCACGACTTTGTTCGATTTCTCGAATTTCCATTTCCCGTTTGCGTTGTTCCATTTCTTGTTCTTCACGTCGTTTCCGATCGCGTTGTTCTATTTCTTGTTCTTCGCGTCGCTTCCGATCGCGTTGTTCCATTTCTTGTTCTTCGCGTCGTTTCCGATCGCGTTGTTCCATTTCTTGTTCTTCGCGTCGCTTCCGATCGCGTTGTTCCATTTCTTGTTCTTCACGTCGTTTCCGATCGCGTTGTTCCATTTCTTGTTCTTCACGTTGTTTGCGTTCTCGTTGTTCTTCCATTTCTTTTTCAAGATTATGTTCTTCACAATGTTCTTCTAATTGTTTGCCTTGTTTTTTATTTTTACGTTTATCGCTACTTTTTTTAGATTTTTTTTTACTTTTATCATCTTCTAAAGGCATTGAGATAGGAATATCGTCTTCCTCATCATCTTCACTACCACTTCTACTTAAAGCACGTCTGTATTTATTCTGTGTTTTACGAGATTTAACACCAATATTATCAATATTATCGGCTTTTTTAACTAAATCGATTAATTTTTTAAGCTCATCTTCTTTATCAAACCCGACTAACCATCCAGGCTCGCCATCTTTAACTCGTGAATTCCATCTTCCACCAATCGTCTTAATTAAATCTTTATATTTTTCTTTATCTCCACGAACGATAAAAGAACGTTCATTATAAGTTGTATATGTTATATCAGCCATATTTAACATTAGTAAATTAAATCTTTAAATATCTATTTTTCACCAACTTTTATACCAATGATGCATACCGTATGTTTCAGGGTGAAATTTGCTAGGTCGATAACCGCGCTGGTGAAAATTAATGGGATACATTACATGTATTGGTAATAATTTTACAGTTTCGTCTAATTTTATACATTTTCGAAAGTAATGTGGGCCTGTATCTAAAGTAACCATTTTTTGACCCAATTTACAATGTTTTATATTCTCCATACAGCGTTTAAGATTAGGATTATTCGGAGTACAAGCAAAAAAGCAATTAGCAATATATTCATTTACATTAAAATCTTCGTTGCAGATAATTAATGAGTTAGTTAAAATCGGAGTTAAATTTTTAAAAATTTCAAAATCCACATCCAGATAAATACCACCATATTTATACAATATTTCATACCGCATAATATCCGCTTTTTGTGCATAAATTGGAGTCTTTTCAATGTATTCATATAGAGTAAAATTGCTAGTGGTTAAGTCTTTATCGGTCCATAGTCGATATTCATATTCTGGATGTAATGTCTTTATATTTTCCATAAATTGGGTAAATTTATCGGGAATAGGATGTGGTCCGACCCATATTTGGTGAATTAGTTTAGGAATCATCATTTTATATATTTATATAATCCTTTCTTAAATAAAATAAAAATATAATATGTATTCTAACGAATTATTAAAAATTTTAATGCTCTGGTATTTAGAAAGTGGAGAATATGAAGTCGTTTACTATTTATATAAAGATTTTAATGTTGGTATACCGGCTCGCTATATTTATAAATTTCCAGATAATACGATAAAAACTCTAGAAAATGTATTAGATCCGGTTTATAATACAAATAATGAATATATTAAAAAGATATATTCATTGTTTAAAAACTCAAAATGGCAAGAGCTACCTACATGGAATAATAGTTATGGTTATCTTTATAAAAAAGATATTTAAAAGATATTCGCATAATATAAATAGAAATGGCAAAATACGGTGAATTATTACATACATACGATCCCGAGAAGGATAATATGTATAAATTATTTTGTAACTATCTTAATAATCCAACGATGACAAAGATAAAAGATGTAGAATCCTTTAGTATGTACATGACAAAAACTTATTGTATGTTAAATAACCAATGTCGATATATTATCGCATTTGTAGAATATGATAACTTAGCAATACAGAGTAAACATCAATTAGTAGATTTACGTTGGGTAAGTTTACAAACTAGAACGTTAGATGATATGCATAATTTGCCTGCTCACAGTTATATTCCTAAAAGAGGTGGTGAATTAGCGATTGAAATAAATCGTATTAGCAAAAACGCAAATAATAGCACTTATGTATGCCCAAATTTACCAATAACGATTACACTATTACACACTAAAAAGAATTTGAATGGTATGGAATATCAAGATAAAGGTAGTGTTATAGCAGCTATCGAAACGTATCAAACTATTATAACAATGAATAAATAAATTACTATTTTTAAAATTGAAATTTAAAGATTTTTTATTACCTATATAATTAAAAGATGAATAAAGCACAAACATTTAAATTATATAATTGGCAAATTAATGATAATTTAAATACTCTTGCGAAAGACGAAATTCTGGAAAAAATGGTGTTTTACATTAAATTCTATAATCTTGATATCAGCGAACGACACGTTGCTATGGGATCTTACGGAGATGCTATTGTATTTGAGAATGGTAATATTGATCTAATTGGTAGTTGTGATTAAAAATATTTATGGTTTAAAAGGTTAGAGTGTAATAATTAAAATGGAATCAGAACCAGTGTTAACAACAACATCAATATTGGATAGCGAATATGTAGAACCAAATCGTCCAATAAGTCAGAATGAATTATTGGAAATGCGGAACAATTTGTATAGGACTTTACGATTAAGTAAAGTTCGAGCAGAACATGGTAAATGTGGGCATTTTTATTTTGTTCATAAAAATAGTAAAAAAGAACTTGAAATACTTAAAACCAAAGATTCAGATTCTGGAAAATGTAGTGTTTGTTGGAAACAATATAACATGAATAATAAAGATTTGAAAGGTAAAGCAGTGAGTCTAACAAATACATATTGTAATACTTTTTTTACCGATCCAGAATATATGACTTACCGAAAAGTAGATCTTGAAACAGTTTTTTATCAATGGTTATACGAAAAGTAAAAATATTATTATTTTATTATATAATTACATATAATAAAATAAATATGCCAGTTATCTATTGTGGAAATAATAGATTAGACAGATCGATTGTATCGGGTTCTGCAACGGTCGGCACGCGATATAAGTGTTTAAAAAAAGGATTTGGAGCCGGCTTCTATTCACCTGTCGATCTTAAGTTTTTAGAGCCATACAGTCCATTTGAACAACGACGGATCTATTGCGGTGATAAAAATGTGCTACCGCGTGGTTACACAGATTTTGGCAGTATAAGTGCTTGTTTTCGCAAAGGGTATGGATCAGGAAAACGAAAAAAAGCTACTGAATCAGTAGATGCTGGTGCTCGAAGAGGATCACGGAGAGTATCACGTAAAGTGTCTCGTAAATCACGGAGAGTATCACGTAAATTGCGAAGATTATCTCGTAGAATATCACGTAAAGTGTCTCGTAAATCACGTAGAGTGTCTCGTACAGTATCTCGTAAAGTGTCTCGTAAAGCATCCCGTCGAGTATCACGTAAAGTGTCTCGTAAAGCATCCCGTCGAGTATCACGTAAAGCGTCTCGTAAAGCATCACGTAAGGTATCTCGTAAATCACGAAGAGGTTCACGTAAAGCGTCACGAAGAGGTTCACGTAAAGCGTCACGAAGAGTATCTCGTAAAGCATCACGTAAAGCGTCACGTAAGGTATCTCGTAAAGCACCACGTAAAGCATCACGTAAATCACAAAAAGCGTCTCGTAAAGCATATCGTAAAGCATCTCGTAAGGTATCTCGTAAATCACGTAAAGCGTCACGTAAAGGGTTACGTAAGGTATCTCGTAAAGCGTCTCGTAAAGCATATCGTAAAGCATCTCGTAAGGTATCTCGTAAATCACGAAGAGTATCTCGTAAATCACGAAGAATATCTCGTCGATCAGATGATAAATTAGGATTACTTAATAGAGCTCAATTAGCGGCTCATCGATTAAATGTAGCCAATTTTTTTAGTAAATATATGAAAAAATAATTATTTTGTGTTCATGTTATAAAACTTTAACAATAAAACTTTAAGTTTTATAACATTTTTTGTATATTATAAATTCTAAAAATACAAAACTTTATACTTTTAAAAATAAAATACTTTTTCTGAAAAATTAAATATAAAAAATTTCTAAAACACACAAATTTTGTGTGAAAAATCGATCGCCCAAAAAAAGATTTATTTTTCCGAAAATAAACTGAATGGAAGGTGATAAACCGAATATACATATCAAATATGTAAAATAAACTAATCGAATTTTTTAAATTACACTACAATTATAGCTTGTTTTTTTTGCATTTAAGAATGATTTTTTACATTTGATCAAATTTTGCCAAATGTAAACAAATCGATTTAAAGAAATAAATTATAATGTATAAATGGAATGTCGATACTGTAAAAAAATATTTAAGACAATTAGTAATTTAAATTATCATCAAAAGACAGCTAAATATTGTCTTATCAAAAGAGGGTTAATTGAAGAAGAAAATTATACAATTATAGAAGATTACAGTTGTCAATATTGTGATAAAATATTATCTGCAAAAAGTACTCTAAATAGACATTTAGAGTGCTGCAATGTTAAAATAGAAAAAGAACGAATAGAGAAAGAACAAGAATTTCAGAATATGAAAAAAGAATTGCAAATTATCAAACATGAATATAATATTGAAAAAAATAATTACGAACGCCAAATTACGGAATTAAAAACTCAAATTCGTGAAAAAGATGATATTATTGCCTCTATAGCTGCGCAACCCAAAAACTGTAAATCACCTCAACCATGAATTTGTAATAGAATTAAATCAGACAGAAACACCACAAGATAAAGAAAATTTAACTGAATATAATAACGAAGAAGAATATCAATTATCACCGCTTGTAGTTGGTAATGGTATTACAATTGACAGTCAAGAATATGGATATATTGATGTTACTAATCTGTGTAAAGCAGGCGGTAAGGAGTTTAAAGAGTGGAATCGTCTTGATCGAACACGAACCTTTTTACAGCCTCTAAAGTCGACGGTGGGAATTCCCACCGTCGAATTAATCCAGTACATTAGAGGAGGAAATGGTGAATGCCATACTTGGGTCCATCCACAAGTAGCAATTAATATAGCACAATGGATATCTCCAGAATTTGATGTAAAAATATCTGGGTGGATCTATGAAGTTATGCTAACCGGTAAAGTGGATATTAAAAATACAAAGAGCTATAGAGAATTACGAGCTGCAAATAAGGATAAAGAATTAAAAATAAAATATTTAACTCAAAAATATGTTAAACGGCAACCTAGATTACAGTATGATGTTCCAAACGTAATCTACATATTAACCACTCAAACACATAAATTAGAAGGTAGATATATACTAGGAAAAGCAGAGAATCTTACAAATAGACTATCGGTGTATAATAAAACCGATGAGCATGAAGTAGTGTATTATCAAGGATGCAGAGATGACACATGTATGAAAATAGCAGAACAGATGATTTTCTATAACTTGGAACAATATAGAGAACAAGCAAATAGAGAGCGATTCGTATTACCAAAGAGTTGTGATATAAACTTATTTATTGACGAGATTAAAAACACAATTCGGATTTTAAATAAAGAATAATTTTTAAAACTTTAAAGTTTTAAAAATAAAATATAAAATATAAACTTTATACTTTTAAAAATAAAATACTTTTTCTGAAAAATTAAATATAAAAAATTTCTAAAACACACAAATTTTGTGTGAAAAATCAATCGTCCAAAAAAAGATTTATTTTTCCGAAAATAAACTGAAGGAAAGGTGATAAATTTACAATCTATGTTTTTAACATAAAAACAAGGTGTAAACATTTAATATTTTTACACTTTACACTGAGCATATTTTTAAAATTTCAAATAGAATTTTTTAAAATTTATATTATTTGTAAATTCTTACCAATTTTTACAAATTCTATTTAAAGAGATGATTTTACTATATAAATGGAATGTGAGTACTGTAAAAAAAATTTTAAGAGTGTTAGTAATCTAAATAATCACCAAAAAACAGCTAAATATTGTTTGATAAAAAGAGGTCTTATTAAAGAGGATAATTCTTTAATAATAGAGGAATATAATTGTAAATACTGTGATAAACTTTTATCTACAAAATATACATTAAATTCTCATATTGAATCTTGTTCAAAATATTATGAGAGTCAATTAAATGAAAAAGATAAACAACTTCAAGAACAACGAAAAGAATATGAACAAAAAATATTAGAACAACGAAAAGATTACGAACGCCAAATTACGGAATTAAAAACTCAAATTCGTGAAAAAGATGATATTATTGCCTCTATAGCTGCACAACCCAAAAATATAACAACTCATAATAATAATCGTACTAATAACAATAACAACAGTCGTGTTAACGTTATTAATAATCTGGTTCCAATGACCGACGATGAGTATAAGAAACTTGGTGATATGTTGCAACGTAGTCATCTCGAACGTGGTGTTGATGGATTTGCTGATTTAGCGATCCAGTTTTTCCAGGATAAAGCCGTATGTACTGATCTATCACGTCGCATGGTTACTCACAAAGACGCAGAAGGTAGGGTTGTAAGCGATCCCAATATGACCCGATTAACAACCAAATTTTTTGGTGGATTAATGGACAAGAATCATGAACTAACACTTGAGATATTGACTGATTTAGATAAACGACGAGAGAACAAGGAGATCGATTTCGATGAGTTTATGAATATCCTTGTGCGATTTTCCGATCAGAAATTTAATGTCCGTAAGTTGGCGGATGGCGATGAGAAGAACGAACCAACCGATGAGAAAGGTGAGTATCTACAATTTAAAAATACTTATGTAAATAAAGTTTGTGATAAGATATATGTAAAAAATATATAATTATAAACTTAAAAAGATAAAGTACATATAAAATGTTATCTTATGAATATACTTTAGCCGCATTATCATTAATGTTAGTTTTATTTCTATATAAATTAGATGTTCATATGATAGTATATAATTACGGAGTAAAATTACAAGATTTAAATAGTTTGGTCTCCACTCGCAACAAGAATATTCTTAAAGTATTGTATATAAGCTTCGCGATGATAGCACAAGCATTGTACTTAAGCTTCCTACAATATATGAACAGTGCAATGCGAAAAATTGGTAAAAATAAATACGAGATTTCGTATATGGTGAACGGTAAAATCTATAAAATGTTAGTAACCCCAAAACGAGGTCCTTCACCTATTTTAGAAATCCGCGACGAGAAGACCGAAGACGATTTAACCGATAAAATATTGCCCTATTTTGGTCCCGATTATAAATGCCATGGTAATAATCTATATCCCGAATTATTAGGATATAACGGACTGGTATTTGAACTCGCAGATGGTACGGAAAAAGTGTTTATTGATAATGAAATTATAACTGTGTAATTTTATAATCTGTATATAGATAATAAAATTTAAGAAAATAAATTTACAATACGATATTATGCATATTCATTAATATATCGGCAATCTCTGTAATTTCCTTCTCATCTTTACAATGGAAACATTCGATTGCTTTGCATTTTGGAGCAGATAATTTTAAAAAAATATTTCGAGCTTTATCTTTAATAATATTTGCTATTTTGATAACAAAAACTAAATTCGTATTACTTTTGTCCGTGTTAGATAGTACTACACTATTATTATAGACAGTTAACAACATATTATAAACGTAATATATATAATCATTCGTATATTTATGGCTATTTTCTAAGATATCTAAATATTTATACATTTGATTATTATTGACTAATATTTGTGCATATTTTGCATAAAATTGTTGTTGAGAGTTCATTATACTGTTTTTTACGTATACATATTTTTATTTTTCAATTTTATTTATATCCTTTAACGGGTAGTTTATAATTACCGTATTGATTGCTCAAAATCGGTTTATCGTATTTAAATAATTTTTTGTTTACATGACTGTGACCGTGCACCCAACACACGACATTGGGTTGTTTAAGAATAGCTGATCTATCCGAGACAAAATAGTTAGCTATTCGCTGTGGTATAATTGGATTTACGCATTCAGGTAACGGGCAATGATGAGTCGCAATAACGTAAGAATTTTCTTTACCTTCACGAATTGTCTTATCCAACCATTGTACATGATCTTGATGATACTGATTTCTCCTTTTCGGGTAGGTACTCCAGAGTGTACAACCAGCAATTTGCAAGCGTGTATCCGCACACAACACATGTGTGTCTTTTTGCAGATAATAGAGATTATTACGCATCATGCAGGTATCATTAATCACAACGTCAGTTTCGGCTACTGATAATTTATCGTATTCGTGATTACCGGCTATTATAAATACTTTGTTAAAATCACCTGAAACCGTTAATAAGAAATTTTTATAGCTATCTGTATGCGGATAACCAACATCGCCAGCGAGTAACAAATAAGGTTTTTTCGGAATAATAAAACGATTAAAACCGCGTTCTATATGGAGATCACTTGCATATTGTACCAATGTCTGAAAGCGTTTTAAAAGCATAATTAATTTAATTATACTTTTACAGTTTTAAATGAGATTATTATTATCAAATTTTTGAGAATTATTTCAATATTTTGATTGTCCATAAGTTAGCCGATTATAAGAACGAACCGATAGACGAGAAAGGCGAGTATCTACAATTTAAGAATACGTATTTCAATAAACTATGTGATAAGATCTATGTTAAGAATAATTAGATTTTAAACTTAAGAGTAGTTTAAAATTTATAATATATTAATATGATCATCGTGATGTCTTATGTGATTAACGTGACACTTTACGTGATTTACGAGATGCTCGACGTGAGACTTTACGTGATTTACGGGATTCCCGACGTGATACTTTACGTGATTTACGGGATTCCCGACGTGACACTTTACGTGATTTACGGGATTCCCGACGTGATACTTTACGTGATTTACGAGATGCTCGACGTGACACTTTACGTGATTTACGGGATGCCCGACGTGATACTTTACGTGATTTGCGAGATGCTCGACGTGAGAGTTTACGTGATTTACGGGATGCTCGACGTGAGAGTTTACGTGATTTACGGGATGCTCGACGTGAGAGTTTACGTGATTTACGGGATGCTCGACGGGATACTTTACGTGATTTACGGGATGTCTCATGAGATACTTTACGTGATTTACGGGATGCTCGACGTGAGACTTGGTGAGAATTCTGTTGTATTTCATTAAACTCTATACCCATATGAGGTCCAAGATACTTACCGATTTCTCCATATATATCAATAGGTAAATTTTGTCGTTGCCGGAATACTCTTTGTAACTCCATTATTTCCCGATCTTTTATGAGCGATGGGCAATCTAAATCTATTCGTTCGCGATTAACCGAACGTAAACAATCTAGTTGTTCTACACCCGTTAACTGATTACAGGCTAATTTCATTTTGTCTAAAATTGCACATCGTAATAATTTCCGTATTTCAGGAGTCTTAGCACTTGATATAGCAGATTCTGGATCAATTCTTTCGCCGCGGGGACTTCGCCATTGTATTAAAGATCTTACCACTTCGATATGGCCATTTATAACAGCAAGTTTAATAATATCTCTATCGCTTGGATTTACATATTGTCCACTTGGACCTCGCCACCCTAATAAGGATTTTACAATTTTAATATTTCCATATTCAGACGCAAGTTTAATAGCTCTATTATTTCCAGCTCTAGGATCAACCCATTGCTCAGTCGGACCTTGCCACTCTAACAATAATCTTACTGTTTTAATATTGTTATAACTAGCTAAAAAAATAGCCTCATTATTTTGAGCAGTAGGATCAACCCATTCTCCATTTGGACCTCGCCACTCTAATAAAGATCTTACTACTTCGGTATGACCATCTTCGCTAGCATTTATAATAGCTTGATTATCTAAATTTCTAGGATCAATCCATTCTCCATTTGGACCTCTCCACTCTAATAAAGATCTTACTGCTTCGGTAAGACCATTTTTAATAGACATTAAAATAGGATTATATTCATTGTCATTACGCGCGTCAATCCATTGACCATTTGGACCTCTCCATTTTAATAAAAATCGTATCATTTCAACATCATCATTGTTAATAGCCCAGATAAGATCATCGCGAGTAGGTTGCGGGCCAAATATATTCTCCTCTATTACATTTTGTATATTCATTTTTTTATTATTATAAATATTTAAAAATAAGATATTAAATATTTTATTCGTTCCCTCGTTGTTGTTTGTAATTTATCTACACCTCGTTTTAATTTGTTCGATTATTCGATTGTGTTCCATAATAATATATTCTATTTATATTATTATTTTAATTTAATTTTAAATTACTTATCGGTACTGCCAAATCCACCCGATCCGCGCTTAGTCTCTTCGGCAAATTCGGTAACGACTTCTAAATCGTAGAGGTGAGCATCGCGCATCACCATTTGGAATCTGGTAAACGGAACCTCCAAATCCGGAAATGAATCATCTATTTTTCGTACCGCGATAAGGAGATCGCCGGTATAACCTGGGTCGATCGTTCCCACGCTATTTGCTAACATATACCCCGTTTTGGTAAGCGAAGATCGGGGTAAGATTTCGATATATTTACCCGATGGTGGTTTGACTGATATACCGGTGTTGTAAATAACTGTGCGATCGGATAATCGTTTATATACACCAATTGCGGTTAAATCATAACCAATATCGTCTGCGTGAGCACGTGTAGGCATAACTGCATTTTCATCTAATTTAATTACTTTAAGTTTCATATTTTATATTACTCGTATATATTTAAATATGTAATTCAATTTTATGTAACCACTCGACGCGGTTCACATGATAATAACACTTTGCGTTCTTTCCCTTCCTTTTCGTAGAGACGGATATAATTACTATCCCATTCGTGGATTAACATCTTATTATGATTCTTCTTATCAAATAGGATCACCGGTTTATCAACTTCGGCCGGTAAACTCCCATATAATTGCATACCTTTCCAATAATAGCCTTTGTTGTTAGGCATATTGGCTAAATTTTTCGTTATGTACTCGGGAATCGCATCCACATCTTTGAGAAAATATCGGTAATACCGATCAACATCCTTTTTATAACATTTATTTTTATATGCGTCATCTTTATCCGCTTTCATGAACTTAATTGATCGATCTTGATCTGCTTTTGTTGTAGTGGTGATCGACATTACCGGAATTTTGGGTGTTGTTGTGGTAGTATTTAAATCTATTTCACCATTATTAACCGCTATTAAACGTTTTTCTAAAAGCTGTAATTCAGTTTTTTTAGATTTAATTGACAAATTTAATCGTTCAATTTTTTGATCGTTGATTTCTTCTATTAAATTATTCTCATCGGTATTTATATATTTCGTTAATTCACGAATTCTATTATTAATCTTATTACGTTCGCTAATTACTTGCATTTTGTATTATATTAAGACTATTTTAAATATATAATTTTCAAAATACTAAATGTATGTGTTATTATTTATGATATAAATAATAAAATCAATTTAAACATTTAAAATATATATAAAGAGAGATGTGTGGAATATTAGCTGTATTATGTAAAAATAAGGAGGATGAGAGTACTATTAATGAATTATATAAATCGTACGATGAAGTGTTATATAAACGGGGATCGGACGCTGGAAATTTTTGTGTATCAGATGAACATATTACCGGATTTACTCGTTTAAGTATAAACGATACAAGCGCCAAAGGTAATCAACCATTTTATTTACATAATGATTCTGGAGAAAATATCTTACTGCTATGCAATGGTGAGATCTGGAATCATAAACAATTAGAAAAAGAATATAATATCGAATGCGCTTCCAAATCGGATTGTCATTGTATCATTTATTTATATAAAAAATTAGGATTCCAAAAGATGGTTACTTTGTTAGATGGTGATTTTGCGTTAATTATAATTGATAGTGGTAAAATGTATATTGCACGTGACCGTATTGGTATCCGTCCATTATTTTACGGTACTACCACAAACGGTAATATCGCAGTGGCCTCGGTTGCACTCGCTTTAACAAACTTATGCGATGATGTACAGCAGTTTGTACCCGGTTATGCCGAATATAGTGAGGGTAAATTTACCCGTTACGAATACGAATATCCGGTATACAATATTAACACGATTTTATCGGAACGATCATTATTACACGATACGATTAACGATACTTTAACCTTAGCTATTCGCAAACGCCTGATTAGTGATCGTCCCATTGGTTGTTTATTAAGCGGAGGCTTAGATTCTTCGCTGGTCGCAAGTATTTTATGTAAACTAATTGGTTCGCAAAATGTCCGAACGTATAGTATCGGTATGAAAGGTTCAGAAGATCTTAAATACGCACGTATAGTGGCCGATTTTTTGAACACTCAACATACTGAACTACTTTTTACACCTCAAGAAGGATTTGATGCGATTCCTGATATTATTCGCGATTTGGAGTCGTACGATATCACTACGATTAGGGCCTCGGTTGGTATGTGGTTATTAGCACAATATATCAGTACATCTACAACCGATAAAGTAATATTTTCGGGTGAAGGTAGTGACGAATTATTGGCCGGTTATTTATACTTTAAACTAGCACCAAATGCGACGGCTTTAGACGATGAAACCAAACGATTAGTCAAAAACTTATATAAATACGATGTATTGCGAGCAGATCGATGTATATCATCACATACGTTGGAATTACGGGTTCCATTTTTGGACAGGGATATGATTAATTTAGGTTTTAATATACCGGGAGAACTGAAAAAACCGATCGATGGAATTGAAAAACATATACTGAGGCGATCGTTTGCGGAAGGTCGATATTTACCAAGCGAAGTACTTAATCGATCTAAAGTTGCATTTAGTGACGGTGTGAGCGACGATAGTGGTAAAAAATGGTATCAAATGATACAAAGTTTTGTCGATGAGAAAATTACCGATGCTGAATTTGCCGAATATAAAAACTTATATCCGTCCAAAGAGGCGTATTATTATAAGAAAATATTCGATAGTATATTTCCAAAGTATCAACCAAAAATGAATTATTGGTTACCGAAATGGATCGATACGAATGGCGAACCATCCGCCACTGTTTTACCAAATTACTGAATTATAATTTAAAAAATTATTTTATAATAATATTATAAAATAAAATGACATCAACTTTTTCTAATGTTTTATCACATGAAGACATTCATTATTTAAATACACTCCCTGAAGTTCTAGAGGCCAAGGCTAAATTAAATACTAATAATAAGGTATATTTTCAGATTTCAATTACCGATTCTATCCGAGATGCTCTTTTAACAAATCTTGGTTTGGATCTAACTAATATCGATAAGATTCCGATGCGATGGATTAAAGGTGATACAGAACCACACGTTGATGTTGGATCTTCCACATTCGATCGTAGTTATTTAGTTTATTTAAATAATAACGATGGTAGTTTTGTAGTCGATAATAGAGAGTATCCAATTGTTGAGAATACCGGCTTTGTGTTTCCGGAACAAATAGTTCACAAAACTGTGAACACCGGTATAACACCGCGTTTGTTAATCGGACCAATGAATGAAATGGGTATGTCTGTTGGTGGTTTAGGTGGTGGTGGAAATACCACAACGAAAGGAACTATATATTATAATTCTCAAAGTGATGCAATAAGTTATTTTGTAAATGATAATGCTAATAGTAATATTCCTCCAGCTATCGCTCTAGATAGCACCACTAATTTTATTGTAGGATATCTGAATAGTGGTAGTATAAATGGGTATACATCATGGGGTATATATTATTATGATATTGATAATTCTAATGCATCAAGTGCTATATTGGCATCGGGTCCATATCAGAATGGTGATGATATACGTACTGTTTTAGGACTTAATGGTAATCAATATAATTTTGGCTTATATCCAATATTAAATGGTAACAATCTTGTTTGTTTTGCGGAAGGTACTAAAATATTGTGTTTAGATAATGATAAAGAAGTGTATATTCCGATAGAGAATATTCGTAAAGGAACCCTTGTCAAGACTTTAAAACATGAATACTTACCGGTTGATGCAATTGGCAAAAGAACAATGCATCATCATGGGAATAGCGATCGAATTAAAGATCAACTTTATAAATGTACTCCTAAAAATTATCCGGAATTAATGGAAGATTTAGTGATTACCGGTTGTCATTGTATATTAGTGGATAAATTTAAAGATGAAAAACAAAGAGATGCCGTATGTAATACATTAGGTAAAATTTACATAACCGATGATAAATATCGATTACCCGCATGCGTGGATGAAAGAGCAGATGTATATGATTGTAAAGGAGAATTTACGATTTACCACTTAGCATTAGAAAATGAGAAATATTTCTCTAATTACGCGATTTACGCAAATGGCTTATTAGTGGAAACATGTAGTAAACGTTATTTACGTGAATTATCAGGAATGACCCTAATTGAATAAAAAATATTTTTAATTTATTTTTATTTATTATCTAGATAATAAATAAAATGTCATGCAATCTGAAAAATTCTCGACAAAGTAATGCGTATGATCGTTCCGAATACGATCTTAAAATGCTTGAAGCATATAACCCTATGAACAATTTACCGGCTCCCGCTTGGCCCGGTTATCATAGTCCTCCGTATCCTGGGCAACGGACTGAATATGATATGCGTGTACAATCGATGTGGTGTAGTAAATGCGATGCTGAACATCCAGTTGGTCCTCAACCAGGACCTCCTCAGCCAAAACCTCAACCCCCTTCCGGTTCCGGATCAAATAATAGTATGCGACCACACGCTATGAGACCTCATCATAATTATTCTTATTCGTATTAAATTAATTTTTATATTTATTTTATGTTACAATAATATAAATATAAAAATGTCTGGTATTAGAGATAAATTAGAATGTCCCGAATGTAAGAAATATATTAAGTACATGAATAATAATATAAAAGATTACGATAGGAAAACTGCAAATAAATTGTTAGGAGATATTAATAAATCTGGATCATGCGCTTATTGTCTCTATTGGAACGCAGGACCCGGCGCTGAAGATTCGGATTGTCCATGTGATAATACTTTTATACGAGTTACCGATTTTGGTAGCAAATTTACGACCGATGATTATCTAAAAGTAAAAAAATGCGTCGATCGAGATGCTAAATTAGATACTCCAAAATGTACTACATTAAAAAATAATTTTGAAGTACCAGCGCAACCATATGAAGGACCGCATTTTGGAATAGCGCAAAATGCGGCATTGCCTGTTTGCGCATGTAGTAAGAAAAACTGTATGACCGCTAAACAAATATATCCACCATATACAGGATTATTACGCCGATACGAAGGAGTAATATAATATTTAAATACAAAAATATGAAAATTATAATGAATAATTACCCAGTTAAAAAACATTATACAGTTGAAGAATGTAATATAAAATTTATTATAAAAAATCTTGTAGATAAAGGAGTATCTAAAGATCGAATATTAATTATACTAGATCGTATTTTTAGTAGAAAGAATTAATATTTTTATTACAATTTTGTAATAAAAATATTACTTATTAGTGTATCCCCGTACACGACGGGACGCTTTGCGAGATACACGCCGGGACGCTTTACGGGATACACGACGGGACGCTTTACGGGATACACGACGGGACGCTTTACGGGATACACGCCGGGACGCTTTGCGAGATACACACCGGGATGCTTTACGGGATACACGACGGGGCTCTTTGCGGGGTACACGACGGGACGCTTTGCGAGATACACGACGAGACTCTTTGCGGGATACACGACGGGACGCTTTGCGGGATGTTTTTAGTTTAAATTTACTTGAATTTTTAAAAGCAAAAGGAATTAGTTCATCAATAGATTTACCACATAAATCTTGTTTGTTATTAATTAAATTTCGTACATTATTTAATATTGTGTTTCCATTTGGTAACCGTTGAATAATCTGTGTTATTAAATTACTTGTGCTATTTTGAAAATCTTGTAAATATCTATTACTATCCTTCGCAAAAAATCTTTGAATTATATTAAAATCAACATTAAAATCGTTATTAGAAAAAGCGTACCTAAATGTATGTTGTAAAAGACTATTAAACATATTTGGATCTGGATTAAGTATAGTTATGTCATCATCTGCAGTTAATCCTACTATATTTATATGTTGAGTAATTCTATAAAATTCATTAATAAAAGGTTCCCAATTTCTAAACAATCTGATAAATTCTTTTATAATATCGTCTACAGTTATTACACAATTACCTGCACTACGTATATTATATTCGGATCTATTATTTATTATAAAATTTCTTAAATAAGTTATTGAAGGTTGTGTAGGACCATAAGTAACATTTGTAAAATTATTTGTTTCAGTTTTTAAGCTATTAACCATATGATAAAGCATAATAATAGTCATTGAAAAACCACTTATAACTTCTCTTATATTATGTCCACCATCACCTGTTAGAATCATACATCCTAATATAATAATACATAAAACATTTTTTGTATATTCACGTGAAGTATCATTTTTTAAACTAAATAAATACATATAAAGAATAAAATTAGTACTACCTGAAATACCACATTGTAAAGATCCATAATAATTATTTTGACTTTTATTCTCTCTTATATGTTTACCATAAGTACCAATATACGGTACTCTACATTGTGATGTACCAGGATGCATCCATGGTCTAGGATTGTAATTTGGATTTGATAGTACTTTACGATTTAACTTTGTATTAATAAAATTTGTAATACCAATTTGTTGAGATACTGGTAGAGGACGAGGCATATCAACTCTTTTACCACGTATTAATCCTAAAACAAAATTTAATTTTTGTTGTAACATATTTATTACAGAATATCCAAGAATACTTTCTTTATTACAATTATTAATCGGATCAAAATAATTTGTTTGATTTAATTTCATCCATATATGTTTTATAAAACTATAAAGAAAATAAACATCATTCCATGCTACATTTGGATCACTAAATGCTCCTCTTTGTGTTACTGGATAATAATCAACATAATTATTAAAATAATCAATAAACTCTGTAACATAGTTAATATTTATATATGTAAATATTCTATATATAAGAGCTTGTAAAAAATCAACTAATCTAGCGTTTGTATCTCTGTCTAATGATAGTTGTTGTATTAGCAACGAACTTTTTAATTCTGCCCATTCATAGTTTTTATTAGGATCAGGACAAACTTGTGAATTATATGGAGGAATGTTGTATTTGTATCTATTTAAAAAAGACCTATCGGTTATTGTTTCGTTATCACCGACTTTTGACATTTTTATTATATTATATATAATAAAATTTTAGTTTTTTGAAGATTGTATCATAAAGATTCTGTTAAGGATTCTGTTAAGGATTCTGTAAATGATTTAAAACTTGTCATGTCTGAAAAACAACACACATACGGTTTATTTAGTGTTATTGTTTGTTCATTTAATAACATATTTAAAATATGTACTTCGTTTAATATTAATTTTTCAGTTTCTTTATCAATATCTTTGTATTTATAAGCTAAAGTTATATGATATTGCCCCATATGATCATCGTGACCACAAATATTAAACATTTTTTTTCTACAAATATTAACATTAGAAAATATATCGGAATCTTTCAAACATATTCCGATCGTATTCCCACTAAAATAAATGTAATTTATTTCTAGTTTAATTTTATCCCAGCTATTTTCACATGCGAATTGTAATCTATACAGTAAATCATTTATACATCCATCTGGATTAAAAAAAGTTAAAGAATCTTGTCGATTGTTAGATTTAATAATTTCTCTCGTCTCCTTAGGAAAATTTTTATCAATAAAATTTTTTTGATGTTTAAGAAACGGCGAACCATTTGACCATATATTATAGATAGTCATATGATACGACGAAGACGGTAATGCAGAAAAGTATTTTTTCAAAAAACTATGGTTTTTCATATAATTTTCAATAAACTTCAAGTCGTTTTCAACCATGGAAATTGTCGACCAACCACAAAAGGTTCTATATTGTCCATCCGTATTAATTTTTGCATTATATGCTGTCATATTGTAATATATAAATATACTTTAAAACTAGTATAAAAAAATCAATTTTTTTTATACTGTATTTATGCTTAATTTGAATATACTGTACCAGTTTTTACCGAACCTGTCAAACATTTTATATTTTATATTATATTTTTCTAATATAAAATGAAATCATTTAATGCGAAACTTTCAATAAGTTGTATAAATTTTTTTAAATCCATGTTAGATAAAAAAAAAGAAATATCAGGTGAACTTGTTGTTAATCGTATGTATAAAGATAAAAATAAAATTATTTTTGAATTTATACAAGATATATATAGTATTATAGTTGGTAAAAAAGAAGAAGTAGTTTTATATCAAAGCAAAACTAATTTTCATACTCATCCAAGAATAGTATATATAAGTAATAACGTGAATAAAGGTTGGCCCAGTTTTATCGATTATATTGGATTCATTCGAATGAATGGTATATGTCTTTTTCATGTTATACCAAGTTTAGAAGGGATATATATTATTTCATATTCACAATACTGGTGTAATCGTAAATTAAATATTAGTGAAAAGTTTATAAAAAATAATTTTAACATTGATCGTAATGCAGATATATCCATATTAGATTATATTTATATAGTCAATAATATAAATTATAAAGGATTTCCTATTTTCAAAGTAAAATATATGAAATGGAATAATGCATCTTCAATATTTAAGATTTATTATTAACCATAGACTGATTCGCTGCTTAATGTAAAGTACAGAAAATTATCCAGGTCCATATGTTCTCTGTAAATTTCAGATACCATTTCCGAAGTGGGTGGAATAGTGTTATTTACAAATAAGAATATTGCCTTTTCAGGATTTAACTTCATTCGTTTGCGTAAAATATAGATAAATTGACCAACTGTTAAATCACGGGTTACTAAATATTTACGCTTATCTAAAGGAGGCAACGTAGAGGATGATTTATGTAAATCGATAATAATAGGTATGCGTTCCGGAAATTTTTCCTTAATTCGAAGTGCATCTTCATGTCTTTTTTCAAAAGGAACCTTATTTTTGTATTCCATATTCTATTCTTTTATTTTATATAATATATTTTGTTTTTATATTATTTTTAGAAATTATAATTATATTTAAATATATAATATATAATAAAAATTATGTCAGCTGGTGGATTATCTTACAGCGGTTTAATAAATTATGGTAAAGCAACCTTACCCAGTGTTGATTCATGGGGTACTAATATGAATATACTTCGGGATCCTCCGAAGAGTATACATACTCGGCGTATTGATAAAGTAGGGCAAACAAGTGATATTACAGAAATGATTGACGAAAGTGGTAATCGTGCATGCGAAGCTATTAATGTGTATGCACGAGGTATTAATCCATTTGTCTCCGTTTCGTATTCCAATGAAGGAAATAACGGTGGACAACGCACCAGTGGTTTGAAAGTGGGTGGTCAAGTCCAAGCTAAACTACCATACACTGTTATTAAAGATGGTGCATTTAGACCACCTGTATTACTACAAGAGGATACTGTTCCATTATCGCGTTTACCACGTGTATGGACAACTGCGTATACTAATCCCGAGTTCCCGGATTTCTCGAAAAAGATGAAAACATGTGGTACCGATAAAGAGACTAAAGAAGTGCGAAATGAAGTGATTAAAACTTTTATTCGACCCACTGCGGTATACCAAATGGAGACACCAATAGCCGAACCTTTTGAGGTTAAATATGTTATTCAGCCAACCATTAATCGAACCGTAACTTCTGGGTTACGTTCTCTAGATTACAGTTCACAAGAGGTAAAAACACCAACAAAAGAAATTAACACGGATGTACAACATGTGTTTGCTAATTCAAATTTGTCTAACGTGCGTCATGTGGATAACACTACAGTTGATACGGTGAAATATATTCAGGATACGAACGCTCACTCGGTTAGTACCAATTTAGGTGCTGCTAATGCGCATCACACACCAATTGATGAAATACTCGATTTAGGTGATATTCGGACAAAAGACCTTCGAAATGTTAGTTATGTTACACCGGTTAGTGGTAATAAACAAACCGAATATATTCATAAAAATATTGAACTAGATCGCAATTTACCGGAACATATGGCACGTACTAATATCATGAAGAATATACATAAACAGAATACCTACGATAATTCGATTAATCTTGAACGTAATACACCACTCACTCACTATGCTGTTAATCCTACTGGTAAAGGTGAGAACAATATATCATCGCGAAATTATAGTCTTCAACAGAAGATTCAACCGGGTGGATATGCGGTACCAGGACAGATGCCGATGTTAAATCGTATGCAAGAAGTGAATGAACAATATGAATCAGATAAGGCGCGAATGTCTCGTTTAGTACTTTCACAAGCACAAAGTAGATTTTTACGATAGGTAAAATAATTATATTTTAGTTAATATATAATTATTTATGTAAGTTGTAAGTTAATAAAAATTTTATTTATTATTTTGTAAACATACGATCTAATTCAATAGGTATTTTATCTAGCGGAACACCACGATCTAATAGACTTTGTATTATAGGAAATAATTTATTTTCTAATTTATTACTGTTATCTATTAAATATTCAGTTGTATGTACTACATACACATTTTCTCGTTTAAATTTTATAGTATTGCCAAAATTGTAACCGCGATTATGTATAAGATTATTATTTACAGTACCAATAATAGTACCATCGTCTGTAATACTTTTTACAAGTACCCAAAATCGTTCAATGCCATTATTTATTTTTACAGTATATTCTGGTTTAATTTCATTAACTTCAACATTTGAAACTACCCAATTATCAGTTTTGATTTCCGTCATATACAATATATAAATAATGTTATATAAATTTTTCAATTTTTTTTAATCCTATAAATCGATAATCTGAGTCGATAATTTATAATTCGTAATATCACCAAACGGTGATCGAAATACTCGATCGCGTTGAGCTGCATTATATCTATAACGAAGGGGAAAAATTGCTAAATTTCGTTTTAGTTCATCTTTATGTACTCGATCAATGGTATTTGCATACGCTTTTTTTACTAATTCTATGTCAATAATCGGTAGAATCGTTTTCGCTTCCCATAAATTTTTTACCCCACTTGTATCGATCACGATATCCTTTAAATCCGGTAAATACGGTTTTAGGATTGACTCAGAATCGGTTAATAAAAGATTTAAAGGAGCGGGTAATAAATTTGCACTTTTCGGTGGAATCACCGATAAGAGTTGTACAAACGGTAAATTAGGCTCATTTTCCGAAAAACTCGGGAATGTAAATGTATCAATATGTTCCGCAAGAATCTTCGCTGATGGACAATAACTAAATGGATAATTCCAAGACCAACTGGGTGGTTTAAAACTATAATAATTAATTACCCATTGTAAGCCTTGGAAATAAGCGTGACACACTTTACTTATATCTTCGTCTGGAAAATGCGCTAGTATATATTCATTCCGATATTTATCAATATCGAGTATATAACGACCGCGATCTGTTGGATCAACAGTAGCGCAATTTTCTAATAACAGATCCGGAAAAAATTCGTTTTTTCGCCGCAATTTTGCTTCTAATAACTCCTTATCACGTATCCCGATTTCTCCTAATAAAATTTTTAGTGATTGCTTATTGAATTTAATCATGTTTTTACTAGAAGTGGTAATATGTCCATAGCCAATACCAACATTTTTATAAATATCGATTACTGTTTCGGTACCCGTATTCATAATTTCTATACTGGGAATATTCGGTAAAAAATCATTTCCAAACATAAAGAACAAGAACACAAAATCATCAATCGCATTTCGTTCATTAAATATATATTGTTCGGATGTCCATCGTAACAGTTCTAATAACTGCGCACGGGCGGCTTTTATATCAATAATATACTGAAATTCTATATTGTATTGATCTTCTCGTAAGATCCACATATTCGGTGCATGAGTCGATAAGGCTAACATAATCAGATCTGCATCGACTCCGGTAATGCAGAAACTCTCACTTAAATCTCCGTAATTTTTAATGTAATTCACTAACGTATGTTCACCTTCGCCTGGTGAACGCGATGAAGAAAAGATCACTTCTAAATGTTTCCAGGCCTCATTGCCGTTTATATTTTTGCGAATATACCAATCGATATATTTACTCAAATTTTCCATAAACTCTGTGCCTGGAGTGATCGACGATGTATCGAACCCGATATCCGTGGTATTTTCAATTGCACTCCGAAAACGGCGTTGGCGTTGTTGGATACATTTTGAAAATGGTGCTACGCCATCGATCGCTAATATTAATCGCTTATTTGGTTCGACGGACGCTAATAACGCGTCTATACTAACGCATACGTCATGAAATAAACGGATTCGTTTATCCGCTTCGTTCATAGGTGGGGGTGGTGGCGGTTGTGCAGATATTTGTCTGTTACCGAGTAATCGTTTTGGCTGTGTTTCCGGTTTAAAGTTACCGTATCGATAAATGCGCTGTGCAGATGTGTGAATAATTCCGTTCATATCGATTAATAAATTATCGATCTGGACATTATGTGTAGTAAATTTACCAGTTTTTGGAATCTGTTTTATATTCGTATTAAAATTTTTCTTGAACCAAGAGAAAAAATATTTTATACCCATTTATTATTATTCATTAAGTCTTTAGCTTTGAATAATAATATTTCAATTTTATTTATTATATATTACCCTTTATAGTTCACTTTTTATAAAAATAATTTTATTTTCTAATATTTCTACTAATTTTTTTTTCTTCATACCTGTACGACCTCGTACATTTAAAAGTTTAGCTAGTTCCATTAAAAGTAACTTATTATTTTTATTAAGATCAACAAAATTATTCATATTTTTATATTTATATCCTTTATTATGAATAATAAACCAAAATTTATTATCATATTGTTGATCTAATGGAATTATAAGTTTATTATCTTCGGATATTATATTATCACGATCTGTCATCATTTATTTAGTAATTATTTTAGCATTAGATAATATTTTCAATTTTAATTTATTTTAATAATCGTTTATGTACAAAGTTACGCGGTGTGTCACCATCGCTAATGTCTTCTTCATCAGCATAAGATTTGGTCTGATTGCGTGTAGCTAATATTTGTTCAACGCGTTCAAGACGACTTGATAATTTTTTCATCTCTTTTAATATCTCGTTTAATACATCGTTTTGGTCAACTTGTACGGGCAAAGATTGAGGTGTATATGTAACAGAACTTACCGGTATCGGTGCATCCGTACGCGGTAAGTGTTTACCGCTATTTTTCCACGTCTCAACTGCCGATTTTTTTGTTTTCGGAAAAATCCATCCGGCACCATCGCGTAAATTAGAATTATATTTACCACCTAATTCACGAAGTGAATCTTTATATTCTTTGGTATCCCCTTTAACAACAAACGCCTTTTCCGAATAATCTTCAATCGTAATATTTGTAAATCCAGCCATATTATATTTTTATAGAGTATATCTATAAAAATAATTCAATTTTATTCTTGTATAATCGTTGACTCGTTGCGTAATCCATCAGTGGTATGCACCTCTTCACATTCATAAGTATTGAGAAACGGTTCTATCAAGCGGTAATTTTTTAAGCTTTAAATTTATACACATATGTGTATAAATTTATCTGTATTTATTATGTATTTTACTTAGTGACTAAACGTACATTTATTGTTGTTACATGACTTCCCGTATTTGCACTGTATTATAACCAACTCCGAAACGTTATGGGCGAAGTTACACGATTTGCCAAATTTACACACAATACCTTTTTCAACTGATTGACACATTCTAGTTTTTAACGGATTTTTATGAACCGGTTTAGGTTCTTGTACTTTTACACCACATACGCGATCATAATATTCAGCAGTCGTTTCCCCATGTGAAAAGGTACACGACGGATTTTTACAAGTATCGCGATAATGACACTCCACCAAATTTAATTCATCCGGAGAATGTGCATAACGGCACTTAGCACCATGTCTACATGCTACTCCTTGTTGGATTGACTCGCAAATACGAGTCTTGTACGAATTAATGGTCGCATTCGTTGTGTTAGTATTAGTAATTGTCTTGGTGATCGTCGTAGTGGTCTTCGAGGTAATCGTCTTGGACGTAGTCGTCTTAGACGTATTCATCTTAGACGTAGTCTTAGAGATATTAGAAAATGCGGATATGAGATGATCATCAGAGTAGTCTTCCGCATCTTCTGACTTAGTAGACTCGGTCTCGGTGGTCTTCACAGACACCTTAGTTATCTCGGTCTTAGTATCACGCTCACGTAGAAGATAAATGAAGTTTTTGATCTCCTGTTCTTCTTCATCGCATGTCTCAACTTTGGGTAAAGTTATTTCAGATCTGCGTTCGGACTTGAGCTCTATTTTTTTGGTAACAATCCGTTCAACCACCACAGTGCTTTCAGTTTTGCTTTCAGTTTTGACTTTTTTGACTTTAAGGGGTAAGGGAGTAGTCTTAGTGGTATGGTTATTATATTTATACTTTTTCTGATTAGATTGTTTTGCCTGTTCTTCGTTGACAAGTCGTTGTTGTATAAGTCGTCGTCGCATACCTTCAGAATATTTAGGTAATAGCGAATCAATGTACTTGTCGTGATCAACGAATGCCTTATACTCTGCGCATTTTTTCATATTTTCTAAACTTTGTTCATACGTTTGTAAATATTGGTTGTATTCATCCCAAGTAACACAACCAGTATTATTCAGCGTTTTTTGCGATGTAAACATAAAGGGCTTCGGAAATTCGGACAATTTGCGGTTCGGTAATTCGATGTAGTCTTGAGTGTCTTGAGTGTAGTCGATCATATTAATTTCCATATTAGAGTTAGAATTCATAGTATACATTTATCTAGAAAAGTTGTTTTAAAAATTCAATTTGTTTTTGAGCATGTTTTTTATGCTTTATGAAGTTTATTGATTTAAGACCTTACTATTTATTCGGTAGATCCTTGTGTAGAGATAATACATTGATTAAATTCGGTTTTACATTCGAGGTAGCCACTTCCGCCAGGGGGCATAACGCCCTTCAAGGACGGTTTTATACATCAACATGAAGCGCCCTACGACTTTGGCATAGCTACGTAGTCGTTTCATTCGTAGTGCGCGGTTGATTAATTGTACGATAGCGTGATGATCCTTTCTTTCAGCAAAACTCAAAGCAGTGATGCAAAGCAGTAGCTCCAAGATTCGTTTCAGCGTGAATATCCGCACCGTTCTTGAGTAAAGTGTCAACGATGCCGATATGACCATTTTGAGCAGATATGTGCAAAGCAGTATGACCCGTACTCGTTTTAGTATGAATATCTGCACCGTTCTCAAGTAAAGTTTTAACGACAGCGACATGGCCTTTTTGTGCAGCGATGTGCAAAGCGGTATTGTCATTAGTAGCTTTATCATCAACATTTGCATCGTTCTCTAGTAAAGTTTTAGCCACGGAGACATGACCATTTTGCGAAGCGATATGCAAAGCGGTAGCTGACTGGTTCGTTTTAGCATGAATATCCGCGCCTTTCTCAAGTAAAGTTTTGATGATGGCAACGTGGCCCTCTCGGGTTGCGATGTGCAAAGCAGTTCTTCCCTTGTCATCTATAGCATCAACATTTGCACCGTTCTCGAGTAAAGTTTTAACTACAGCGACGTGGCCTTTTCGTGCAGAGATATGTAAAGCGGTATTGCCCTCGTTATCTCTAGCATGAATACCCTCACCGTTCTTCAAAAATTCAATATAGTCTTGATCGTAATCGATCATATTAGAGTTAAAGTTCATAGTATACATTTATTTAGAAAAATTATTTTAAAATTCAATTTGTTTTTGAGCATGCATTAGTTTAGAAAATTTATACATACATGTATAAATTTTATTGATTTAAGACCTTACTATTTATTTGGTTGATCATTGTGTAGAGCTAATACATTGATTAAATTCGGCATTGCATTCGAGGTAACCACTTCCGCCAGGGGTATAACGCGCTTCAAGGACGTTTTTATACAGCACTATGAAGCGTCCTACGACTTTGGCATAACTGCGTAGTCGCTTCATTCGTAGTGTGTGGTTGATTAAGTTCACGATAGTACGACGACCGTTTCGTGTAGCGATATGCAAAGCAGTAGATCCAGCATCATCTTTATGATGAATATTTGCACCGTTCTCGAGTAAAGTTTTAACGACGGCAACACGGTCATATAGTGTAGCGATATGCAAAGCGGTTCTACCCCACTCATCTTTATCGTGAACCTTCGCACCGTTCTCGAGTAACGTTTTAATGACGGCGATGTGGCCGTTTTGTGATGCGTGATACAAAGCAGGTTTGCCCTCCTTATCTTTATTATGAACATTTGCACCGTTCTCAAGTAAACTTTTAACGACTGCGGCACGACCCTTTTCTGTAGCAATATGCAAAGCGGTATTGCCCTCATCATCTATAACATGAACATTTGCACCGTTCTCGAGTAAAATTTCAATGACAGGGACATGACCATTTCGTGCAGCAATATGCAAAGCAGTGGAGCCCTCGTCATCTATAGCATGAACATCTGCACCGTTCTCGAGTAAAGTTTTAACGACGGCAACACGGTCATATAGTGCAGCGATATGCAAAGCGGTATTACCGTAGTCATCTATAGCATGAACATTTGCACCGTTCTCGAGTAAAATTTTAACGATGGCGACGTGGCCTTTTCGGGTTGCGATATCCAAAGCAGTTTTGCCGTCGTACGTTTTAGCATGAATACTCGCGCAGTTCTTCAGAAAATTGATATAGTCTTGAGCGTAATCGATCATATTAGAATTCATAGTATACATTTATCTAGAAAAGTTATTTTAAAATTCAATTTATTTTTGAGCATCCATTAGTTTAGAAAATTTATACATACATGTATAAATTTAAGACCTTACTATTTGTTCTTCGTCAACCGCTGGTTATTATCGGGAACGTCATTCACACAGTATTTCGAATTAAAATTCGTCCCAGATCTGTTCAAGAATTCCAATAGGATCATTTGGAATCATACTATCCTTAATGCTATCTGCAACAGCATTTTGTAAATCTTTACTTCCAAGTAATTCAATAATTTGTTCATTACTCAAATTAATATTATTTTGATGCGATACAAATTTAATATTAATATCTTCAAAATTTCGTGATCCAGAACAATAGTAGTAACCAGTTATTTGGACTCGAAATGACAATACTTCTTTTCCATCTTTGTCAAAGTATGTAATATCCAAATCAAATTCTGGATAGGCTCTTTCAACTCCCCATTTTTCAAATTTGTCATAAGTTGGTGCATTATGTGTAATTTTACAGTCTAATTCATCTTGGATATTAGCACGTGCTATAGTTAATTCTCCTGGTTTGGGCATTATTTAGATAATCTGATTTTATCTAGAAAAATTTTTCTAAAAATTCAATTTATTTTTAAGCATGTTTTATAGGGTTCATTCAATTAATCTTAAGTTTAAGGACTTTCAGGTGCTGGTGATTTGGAGGCGGTAGATTATGCCTCACCATCGGGAACGTTCACACAGTATTTCGACACCTTCCGGTATTTCATCAACATCAGTATAACCATATTCTCTTAATTTAGCTTGTATTTTTTCTTTTAACTCTTCAAATGTGGCTATTTTCTTCATACTGCGACCACCTTCTTCATTAACTTGGTCCTCTTGGTCATTTAACCATAGAGTCAGACCTTTCACAAAATACCAAATTGCGAAAGGATAATAACCAGGTCCATCATCCTCTTGTTTTGTGTTCCATGTATTAAATCTTTTTTGAATATGTCGAAAGCTTTTAAATGGCATATTATATATTTTCCTATTTTCAAAAAAGTATCTTTTATTTTTCAATTTTTTTTGCTTATTTTAATAATAAAAAAATTGATTTATAATTTAAAGTAAATTGTATTAATATAATAAATATAATGACAGACCAAACCATACAAAATATAAATAATGTGAAACAAAAACACGCTGAATTATTGCTATTTGCTGTATCAAGTTGTATGAAGGCAGATGAGTTAGGTATATCACTTGATCCACATTTAAATGACGCACATGAATTTTTAAAACCCTTGAAGAGTATATCGGATGTTTATCAAAAAATTAGCTTAGAATATACTGCTTATTACAAAACCAATAGGCCGAACTATAACACCCTTGAAGAATTTATTGAAAATGGTGGCGATCTTAAAAAATTTTCGAATAATCAGTTCAAGAATAACATAGAATACCGTACAGCACATACAAACTTTAAAAAAGTATATAACAAATTTGAAAACGAAATCAGAGATGAAGAACATAGTCTAATCAAAAAAATTATCAGTCTATACGAAACTAAGGACTTTACTGTTCCAGAATTAAAATTCCTGTCCGGATTTGTAGAAACATACACAACAAAAGGTAGAGAATGCGGGTGGATACCGGTCACCACCGATGAAGAAAGAATTTATCCCGAATAACAATACGGGAATATCAACGGAAAAATATTACAGAGACACAAGAGAATTTTACTATTCAGTGTATGGCATATTATATATTTTTATAGAGTTTCTATAAAAATAATCATGTAATTCTATTTTACATTTGTTTGTGAGAGTCTTGATGTGTAGAGGTGCTATATTGATTAAATTCGGCTTTACATTCGATGTAACCACTTCCACCGGGAGCATAACGCGTTTCAAGGATGGTATTATACATCACCATGAAGCGCCCACAACTTTGGCATAACTACGTAGTCGCTTCATTCGTAGTGTGTGATTGATTAATTGCACGACAGCATGATGACCCTCTTGTGTTGCGAGACGCAAAGCAGTATCGCCATCATTGCATTTAGCGTGAATATTCGCACCGTTCTCGAGTAAAGTTTCAATGACGGCGACATGGCCATTTTGTGCAGCGCAATGCAAAGCAGTATCGCTATCATTACATTTAGCGTGAATATTCGCACCGTTCTTCAATAACGTTTCGACGACGGCGACATTGCCATTATGTGCAGCTTCATGCAAAGCAGTAGAACCGCCATTAGATTTAGCGTGAATATCCGCACCGTACTCGAGTAACGATTCAACGATGCCCGAATGACCTCGCATTGCAGCGATATGCAAAGGGGTGCAGCCCCACTCGTCTTTAAAGTGGACATCCGCACCGTTTTTCAATAAAGCTTCAATGAAGGCATGATTGTCGGTATCATCTTTCATAATCTCCTCATGTAAATCACATATTTGCAGAAGCTGGTCGTTGATTAATTTCACGATAGTATGATGACCGTTTCTTTCAGCAATATCCAAAGCAGTCGTTCCAAACAACGTTAAAGCACGAACATTTGCACCGTTTTTCAGTAAAGTTGCAACGACGGCATCATTGCTCTTTCGTACATCAAGATGCAAAGCGTTAGTCATTGTATCACGATTCGCACCGTTCTCAAGTAACGTTTCGACGACAGCGACATGGTTGTTTAGTGCAGCAAGATCCAAAGCAGTACGGCCCGTACTCGTTTTAGCATGAACATTTGCACCGTTCTCGAGTAAAGTTTTAACGACGGCGACACGACCAAGTTGCGCAGCGAGATGCAAAGCAGTAGCTTGCTTATCTGTAGTTTTAGCATGAATATTCGCACCGTTCTCGAGTAAAATTTTAACGACGGTGGCGTGGCCATTTATTGCAGCGTTATGCAAAGCAGTTTTAATTTTTTCATCCATATTTTTAAATTTATGTATAAAAGTTATTAGATTAATTCAATTTTTAACCATTTGGAATATTAATTATGTTTTCCTCTTCAGAATCATCGTTGCATTTTATTACACATACATCAGATTCGTCAATACCATTTTCTAATAAATAAGCTTTATAAAATGTATGTATATTATTCATCTTAAGAATACAGATTTCTAATGCTTTTTCATAATAAGATAATATATTCTCTATACTAGATTTAGTATACTGTAATAGTTTCGCGTTTTCGGAAATGTTAATAAATGCTAAGCCATTTGAGGGATTGTTCTCGATAAATAGACTAAAATTTGATTGAAATATACTAGGACCATTTAATATATATACATCATTAGTATTCCATATTCCCTTATCATTCTGAATTAATCTTCTTATTATACTCTTTATTCTTGATAAATTTTTATATCGTAAAGTATTATACATATCTAGAATATCATTATTAAATGTGTCAATAATCATTCCAATACTGTTACCAATTACAGGAAAATTAATCGGTATTTCCAATATATGCTGGGTTATTTGAATTATAATTCTTATATATAACCATTGAGTTCTTAATTCTTGTTTTTTCTCATATAGTATATCATTTCTAATATATTTAACATTTTTTTTAGTATTCATCTACACTAAATTTTATAAATATAACTATTTTATAAAATTCATTTTTATACTTTTACTTTTTAAAAATATAAATATTCTAAAAATACAAACTTTATACTTTTACTTTTTAAAAATACTTTTTCTGAAAAATTAAATATAAAAAAATTTCAAAACACACAAATTTTGTGTCGAAAATCGATCACCCGAAAAAAGATTTATTTTTCCGAAAACAAACTGAAGGGAAGATGATAAATCGATTATATAAAAACAGTTTATTATTATATTTAAAAAAATTTAAAAAATCAAAGCTATAATAATGTTTAAAAATTAACTTTAAAAACAATATTACAATTTATTATATTTTTTGTAATAAAATTGTAAAAATAGTAAAAATCAATTTAAAGAGATGAAATTAACTATATAAATGGAATGTGAATTTTGTAAAAAAATATTCTCGACAAAAGGTGTTTTAGTTACACATCAAAAAACAGCTAAATTCTGTATAAATATACAAACTAATATAAACAATACAAATAATTATGAAAAGTATATTTGTAATTATTGCGATAAAGATTTAACTCATAATAGTAGTTTACAAAGACATTTAAATATATGTAAAGTTAAGAAATTAGAAGATTTAAAAATTAATTATGAAAAACAACTTCAAGATCAGCAAACTAATTATGAAAAACAACTTCAAGATCAGCAAACTAACTATGAACGCCAAATTACAGAATTAAAAATTCAAATCGAAAAACTACAAGACACAATAGCTTCTATAGCAGCTCAACCAAAAACTGTAAATCATAATAACACTACTAAGACTAATAACAATAACAACAGTCGTATTAACGTTATTAACAACTTAGCTCCGATGACCGATGATGAATATAAGAAACTTGGTGATATGTTACAACGTAGTCATCTTGAGCGTGGTGCTGATGGATTTGCCGAGTTAGCTATTCAGTTTTTCCAGGGTAAAGCCGTATGCACTGACCTATCACGACGTATGGTGACTCACAAAGATGCAGAAGGTCGAGTTGTGAGCGATCCTAATATGACCCGATTAACTACTAAATTTTTTGGAGGACTAATGGACAAGAATCGCGAACTAACACTTGAGATACTAACCGATTTACAGAAACGACTAGAGGACAAGGAGATTGATTATGAGGAGTTTATGAATATCCTTGTGCGATTCTCCGATCAGAAATTCAATGTTCGGAAACTAGCGGATGGCGATGAGAAGAACGAACCGACCGATGAGAAAGGCGAGTATCTACAATTTAAGAATACGTATGTAAATAAAGTATGCGACAAGATCTACGTTAAGAATAATTAATTTTAAACTAATTAGTTTAAAATTTTATTTAATCGGAGTATTTATTTTTATCCCATTTGAGTTTTATTTATACGTTCGGTAATTTCGCATCTACATATAGGACATTTAAGCAGTTTCATTGAACATTCATTGCATGTATAGAAATGTCCGCATGGAATTAAAACCATTGATTTCTGATTTTCCATACAAATTGTACAATCATTTGCGCTTGAATCTTCGTATACTACTAAGTTCTGCATTGCAGCTTCCAGATTAAAAGTACAGCTTTGTTCATCAGGATCTAAAATTCGAATTGCCGAACGTTGCTTAACACTATAATAATATTTTCCACGCGAGGTTATAAGACATACAGCCGATGTTTTAACACTGTATTTTCTACCAACTTCGCGTAGATCACGAGGAAACTGACAATTGGCATCTGGATAATATCCAGGTGAAACGATTCGAATACGTAATTTACCATCTGCCTTGATACATTCTAATATAATTTCTGACATTTTATACCTTCTACATTAAAATATGTTTAAAAATTCAATTTGAATATATTTTTAATTTTATTTCTTTATAATAAAAATGGTATCCCGTCGGAAATCTCGACGAGTCTCTCGCGGTAAATCAAAACGTAATTTAAAACGTATATCTCGTCGTGTGTCTCGACGTAAATCTCGACAACGTCGAGTAATTCACGATGGAGCAGCTTCTCACGATGATTTAAAAAAGGCAATTCTCAATAAACAAAGTGTTAAAAATTTATTATCTGAAGTAGATCCGAGTGCTAATGATAACGAGGCTCTTATATTAGCGGTTACATTAAATTTTCCTAAAATAGTACGAGAATTATTAACTGATCGACGCGTCGATCCAAGTACACAGAACAATCGAGTTATGCGAATAGCAAATGTATTTGGATACACAGAAATTGTAAAATTATTATTAAAAGATCCACGTGTAGATCCTACAGTTAATATTAGCGAGGTTATTGAAAACGGTTATACCGATATACTAAAAATTTTATTAAACGATAAACGTGTATTAAAGATTATAGATAAAGATTTTATAGATAATATAATATTTTTTCAACCAAAAATTAATAAATTACATAAACTATTAAAATGTGTAGTTTTAGATAAACAAAAAATTGCATGTAATAATATAATGGATCTAGAACTTCGAAAAACGTGTTTGGAACGAATAGACAAAGAACGTAAAAAACTACGATGCCCTTCACTAAAAGTGGACAAAATGATAAAGAAATTGGTTAGTACAAGATTACCGACCGATACTATCCGAGAAATAGCGACTTATTTATCTCCATTTGGTCGCGAATTAGTACATGAATTGTAAAATTAACTATTATATTTAGTGTTCATATTGTCCAACATGAGGACCTAAATATTTACCTATTTCACCGTACAGTTCGATTGGTAATTTTTTATTCGTTTTAAACTTTTTTCGCAGTAATTTTTCTTCTAAATAAGATCTACAATCTAATGATCTTCTTAGCTGATCTATTTCTACTATACATTTTCTTCTATTTGGCAAATTTTGTATTTTATGACAGTTCTCTTTACTGTTATTTAATTCAACGCATAACATTTTTATTAAGTCATCTGTTAAAGGAACACGCTCATCGTTTATTAATAATTTTACAATTTCTGTAAATCCTTGAAGACTAGCTATTTTAATAATCTGATTGTTATAAACAGCGGGATCTACTTTTTTACCGTTTAATCGTCCGGTTCCGCGCCATTTTAACAACATTTTTACTATTTCTACATGTCCATTTTCACCGGCTTTACGAATTGCTTCATTATTGTTAACAGTGGGATCTACATCTTCAAACCCAATTGGACTTTTCCATTTTAATAATAATCGTACTATTTTAGTATGACCATAAAAACTAGCCATACGAATTGCTTCATTATTATTATCGGTGGGATCAACATATTGGTATTCTGGACCTAACCAAAATAATAAAATAGTTGCTATTTCTATAGCACCATGTTCACTTGCCTGTCGAATTGCCTCATTCCTATTATCTGTTGGATTTACACCTCTGCGTAATAAAGATATTACAGTTCTTATATTATTATCTCTTATTGCATTGATTAGATCTTCGTGATTCATTTTATTAATTGTATTATTTTTAAACTTTAAAAGTATAAACTTTTAAAAATACAAACTTTATACTTTATACTTTTAAAAATACTTTTTTTTGAAAAAATAAATATAAAAAAATTTCAAAACACACAAATTTTGTGTCGAAAATCGATCACCCGAAAAAAGATTTATTTTTCTGAAAACAAATTGAAAGGAAGGTGATGAATTTATAACGCGTATTTAAAGGTAAAAAATAAACTAATAATAAAAAATAATAATACAGTTTAATTTGTGATTAAAAAATTTTAGTATTTTTTAAAATCTCAAAATATTGAGATTTTTTTCATTAAAATGAATATTTTTTCATTAAAATGAATATTTTTTCATTA
>Ga0214921_10000284_pt1 | contig 99541 bp, 78 predicted proteins | sample LL1505_MetaG_FD_177992 | JGI IMG/M metagenome (GOLD analysis project Ga0214921, IMG submission 177992) | Freshwater microbial communities from Lake Lanier, Atlanta, Georgia, United States - LL-1505 | ecosystem: Environmental > Aquatic > Freshwater > Lake | place: USA: Georgia | collected... | reverse complement strand
CATCGACTACAACTGGCTCGGCTTCATCGGCCGCAACTGACTCGGCTTCATCGACTACAACTGGTTCGGCTTCATCGGCCGCAACTGACTCGGCTTCATCGACTACAACTGGTTCGGCTTCATATGTAATATTCAATGTTTGCGATTCTTCTGTAAAAAATTCATCTATATTATTATCATTGTTCATAATTATATTTTCCCATTAGAATAAAATATGATTAATTTATCTAATTATTGATTTAGCTAAATAATATATTCAGATATTCTCCATGAGATTTAGACCATCAAACATTTGAATGCAACCACGAAGTCGTCAACGTTGAAATGTTCACCAGTCTAATTTCTATTCTATATACACTATATATTATGCCTCAATCATTAGGAAATGAATTAGTTGAATTGCAACCTGTAGCATTTTTTAAATGGAAAGGAAAAACGTTCAACCAAATTACTTCTGCATTAAAAAAAAACACATCAACTCTAAATATTGGCGACACTCACAATATTTTCAGACCCACGCCAGTAAAACTATACCGTAAAGAAATTGCATCTACACCTATAACAACTGGAAACCCACGTGTTTCTACCACCATAAATGATTTCAATATGCCAAATGGATACAGTTTATCGAATGAATCAAATGTAAATACCGGAAATTGTAATACATTAGATATTCAACTAACTGCCAATAAATATGATTTAGGAGGTGCTATACAATTATCGACTAACCCTGATGTTTGTTTTTCGCAAGCAGACAATGCACGCAGACGCATTAGAAGTGGTGGTATGATTAAAAGATACAACATAGACAATCGAAAAAAAAATTATTACACATCCAGCACTCAATATTTATATGACAGAAACGTAACGTTTGACCAAAATCAATTCAATTATACATTAAGCGATCCGAGTTGCAATGTCCCTATAATAAAATATAAAAATGGAAAATCTCACCAGGCTGGCGTATCATCAAGTGATTTAATTGCACGAAAAAGATACGATACTATTACCGATTCTGCTGCTAAATTTCAGTCTGCATATGGAAATGATGTAGCAAATGCATTAGCATATAGCACAAAGTCAAGCACGTATACTATAAAGGACAAAATTGGATATCCATTGAAACAAACTCCAGTGTTTCCAAAACATTCAACTGAAATGAAAAAGTGCTATGTAACAATAATTTAGACCGGCGAAGATTTCGTGGACAATACCTCTTCATGCAACTTCATTCGCTGCTGCAAATATATAATTATATTGAATATTGTGTTTGTTGCACCAGTGAGTGCATTTTTGAATATTCGTCTTTATCAGGGTATCGATATTTTTTTTGTTAGCAATAAGATCGAGAGTCATATTTATATTTTCAATTTGTTGTTGTCCAAATATAGCATTGTAATCTTCAATTTTTTTGTAAAAATAATATGAAATGGGGCACGACAAGAAAGATGTAATAGTATTATCTATCGGCGTCATTGTCATCCGTTCAAAAACACTACGTATAAAATGAAAAGCTGCATCGGATGATTCGCATGCGAATTCCTTGCATACTACATATTTTTCCGAATTTGCATAACGACTGGTTTTCGGTTTTGTTATATAAACTTTTTTATAAAAAGATGATAAAATACATAGCATATCAACCGTCGCTTTATTGAAACAATCAAAAATCTTCAGTATAAATGAACCGTTCGTTTTTTGCATACTGATAGCAAAGCAAATTTGCGCAAACAATAATCGCGTCATATTTGATTCTTGATTATTGAAATCCACGGAAAAATCGAATCCACCGTCGGCTGTTATAATATCCATCGACGACCCGTATTTTGTTCTACAATAGTCTAAATTCGCAAGGGACAAAATATCCCCCGTTCCATCCGCACCGTTTTCGATAAACACATTCGGATGTTCTTTCAAAAAATGGTCCGTCTTTTTCCACGCAGGAATGTTTTCGTCGTTTTTATCATCCAAGAGGGTCATTCCTGTATATCTATCGGTTTTACAATTACGAACGTTCGAAATAGCTTCAATGAATCCACCTGGTCCTTCTGCCATGTGAAACGATGAAATCGATTCGGTTATTTGATTCAAATGAAAATATTCTAAGAGTTCAATCATTTTGAAATACGCACGCGACAAAGGTTTATATTTAGCAACACTCTTTTTCTTATATGGAACTATGGTGTGTATATATTCATATGGATTCGTGTATTTTTTATAAATATCCCACTCGTCTTTGTCTTTTATTTTTTCCTTGATCACTGATAAATAATGAAAAAGGGATTGTGATATATATGTGTTTTTGGTATCTGTTTTAAGTTCATCGGACGTAACGCACGTTAGGTGTGTATATATAGAACCATGTATTTTAGGTAATATAAAATATAACATAATAATGATACATATAACATCAATAATTGTTTATATGTATTTTGTAAATTTATCTTTTTATTTATCTGCCCCACCCCCTTAATCAAATCATTCTATGTAAGATTCTTCACTCAATTCACTCGCGCAATCTAAATAATTTTCTTCGTGGTCGATTGTTTTCAATTCAAATATAGTTTTGATTTTGGATGAACCGGCTGGTTTTGTTTTTTGCCTTTTTTTATATTTGGGTGCTTCATCTTCATCATCATCTCCGCCTTCATCATCGTCACCACCTTCATCATCATCTCCGCCTTCATCATCGTCACCGTCTACTACAAATCCGTCTTTCACGTAACCGTCTTTCGTGCGTTTCATGCCACGACATTCGTCATCATCGTCATCACTATCATCATCACCAGAATCGCTTCCTAAATCTTCGAATCCACCATAAAGGATTTCGTAAATATCTTCCCATTCTTTTACAGATAAATCGTTGAACTCGCCTTGTTCAGATTTGTTGACCAGGACGCAGCTCCCAAAGAAGAGATGTTTGTCGACAGGTGGAGGGAATTCGTATTTGTTCTCTTGATTCGCCCTTCCAGCCGTTTTTCCATAAAGTGATATATTGTATTTCGCGTCATCGATTTCAATGGACCATGTAGTATAGCACTTGAAACCTTCGCTGCTTTTCAAACCCGCTTTTTTGTACAATTCTGATTCATTCCATGTTTTTAGTACAGTCGATTTGATTTCGCCTAATTTTTCAACAATTAATATAGATGGCATTTCACACACTACAACTACTTATGCGCCATTTTTTATATTGTTTCGTTTTATGAATTATTTAGAAAAATAAATATACTCCCTACATACCCAATCGCAATACGTATGGTTCTCAACTAACAAATCTGCAAAAAATATAATGGCGTGGTGGTTATTCAAAATAATAGCATTTTCATTTTTCATTGTACTAATAATTCATTATACATACGAATATTTAAAAAATACCTATAGCACTAAAATCGAAAAAGACATTATCGGATTTCAAACGCAAAAATACAAGGATATTATGGAAGAAATATTGCAAAAAGAGTCAAGTTCTCCACAACCCGATTTTTTAAATGAAAATGAAAAACAAAGCCTTGAAAATGATTTAGCAGAATTTGTAAGTTCCTATGATTGATGGGTCTACCCAACCGCATTTGTGCAAAAGTATATTATGAAAACAATATAAACATACCATGACAATAATATTTATTATATGATGTCAATGTCAACACCAACGCCAACACCATTTTTCGAAAAAACGGTTGCACAAAGATTCCCTAAATTCGAACTTTCCTATGAAACAATTTCACATAAGAAAGTTTCCTCCGAAAAATATCAAATAGCTTTAGCAATACCTCAAGGGAAAAAATACTATGCATGGTTTTCTTTTTATGAAAATCGCAACGTATGTTATTTGCTCGAATTAACCCGTGAAAAAAAAATCGGCAAAATTTCGATGCAAACGATTCATTCCCCCATGGAACTATCTTTAGGAACCGTCGTTTATGGAACAATGGTCGAAACCGATTTCCCGGTATTTGTTATAGAGGATATTTATTTCTACAAAGGCATTTGCGTAAAACAATTCGTGTTTTCTCAAAAATTAGGTATAATAGAAAATATGTTTATGAACACCCAAAAAAACCGCGAACTCAGTTTTTCACTACCATGTATATGGAAATATGACGAAGCCGACGGCGACATCCCTAAAAAAATCATGGATACGTGTGGATATGTGATTCATCATATACAATACCGAAGTATGCATGATATATTACCTTATGTCAATTTGTCTGCGAAACAAAAACCCGATGTGAAACCCACGTTCTTCTTACAAAACGCGCTGCGAGTCACCCAGAAATTCGATTACACTAAACCGCAATACAAATATCCTACTGTGTTCGAGATAAAAGCGGACGTCCAATTTGACATATATCATTTATTTGCATATGGCCAAAACAGTAGTCGCGTCTATTGCGGGGTTGCCGGAATACCCACCTATAAATCAAGTGTATTTATGAACGCCATGTTCCGGAATATTCGCGAAAACAAAAATCTGGATTACATCGAAGAAAGTGATGATGAAGACGATTTTGAGAACGTGGATTTTTCAAAATATGTAAACACCGATAAAACTGTCATCATAGAATGCGGATTCAACAGTAAATTCAAGAAATGGATTCCGATGAAAATTGCGCAGCCGAAAAGTCCGATTGTGCATATCAGCAAACTTTAGACCGGAAAACAATATAAAACAAAAATCTATAACACTATAAATGGAAGAAAATCAAAACCCATTTCTCAAAGCAGATGATAACAAAATTATCAATGAAAAATGTATCAGATGGGTAAAAAAAATGAGTGAGTGTTTAGAAGTTTGCACCAAATCAATCGGTTGTGATATAGATACCGGAGGCACCCATAAAATATGCAAACTAAATAATCCAGATAGTTATAATAAACTCAACAAATATTTTGAATAAAAACGTCTCGGGTTGCATCTCCATAGTGCAAAGTTTTTTCACAATATACAATATAGACATTGTATATTATGACAATCAGCTATCAATTATATTCACCGGATGAAGGCCCTTATCTGGGTGTTATACCAAAAGAATACGTCGCCACGTTAGGCGGAGAAACATACAAATACGCATCACCCATCTCGGGTGGTGCAAAAAAATCCCGTCGCAGGAGGAGGAGAACAACATCCCTTCGAAAAAAAAACAGGAGAACCAGAACCAGAACTACCAGAGCCCGAAAATCATTCCGCTAAATCAATACAATTAATCAAACACGTTCCTATTTTAGCGGTATTGACACCCACTTCATCGGATTCCTCTTCGCCAGGTGCGCTAATAGGTGCAGCCACTGAGCATGGTTGAAAAACAACACTCCATGGCGTATCCACCATGTTCGCATATTTACGACTATCGGTCTGTTGAATACGATAATTGCATTTTTTATAAAACGTTTTCCGATGACGCCATTGATTTTGAAATATATCATGGGAATCCACGATGTCCACGATAATCGGGTTCTCGTGTTTCATGCGCAGAATTCTCCCCACAGATTGTGTAATATCTGTTTTCGGAGTTATCATGACCAACGTCGACAAGGTTTTTATATCCAGCGCCTCTGCAGCCATGGCATAAGTCGCCAGCACAATTTGCATGGATTCGGTGGCTTGCAAATCCGCCTGTTTCATACCCCCCACATAAAATCCGACGGGCGCGATTTTCTTGTGGACAATGGAATCATGCAAATATCGCAAAAGAGACCGGTTATGACACAACACCATAATTTGATTCGCAGGATTTTCCAGAACAAGGTCACCTATTGCACGAACGATGAAATCACTGCGAGGACCGAATGCGCATAATTTTGTAATCATTGTGCTATATTTAGGATTTCCACGAAAATCATATTCGACTTCGTTGAAATCGGCATCATTTGTAAGATACTGAATAGCGCGAACCTGGACAACATCATCGTCTTCGCGTTTCTCACTGTATATTTTCGGCCCGATAAACATATATAACACTTTCGTCAATTTGTCTTTGCGCTCTACTGTGGCGGATATTCCTAGCATATAAGGTGTCGCAATTTTCAGCAAAGTTTTCGAGAACTCTTCACTTCCGATACGATGAACTTCGTCGATGATGGTCAGTCCGAACGAGGAATACATATTTCCGGGAAATTCTTTGTTATAAATGGATTGTATCATACCTATAACAATATCATTGCCCTCTATTTCTGCCAAGGGTCCCTGGATTTTCCCGATCTTCGCGCCGGGGAGGAATTCATGGATGCGTTCAATCCATTGATTCATGAGAAACTCTTTGTGAACCAGAATTAGCGTTTTTTTGTGTAATAGTGATATTATTTTGAGACTCATCACGGTATTGTGGGTTACAGTGAAATCGCCCAGGACAAACCGGCGATTACCGTCGATTTCGAATCCAAAATAATCGTCTTCGTCCATCTTTTCGAGTTTTATTTTGTAATAGAGATTGCTGTGTTTTTTTGCGGGAGGTTTGAGAACATGCGCAATCTTCACCGGAATTTCGCAACCCGTTGCGTAGATTTTTATGATAAATCGCGGGGGGGTCCCTGGCGGTCTCCCTGGTTTTGTTTTTTTCCGCAGGTTTGTCGGATATCCGAGCGACCGTGCTAAATAAACAACGTCGTTTGCAAAGGATTCAGAGGGATGGATTATTTCATAGTAATCCAGTGGACGATTGGTGACAGTCGCAATCGAATCGATGATACCGGCTAATACCGATAATTGCACCTTGCGCGCGTTGCATTTGTAAGGTTGCGGGATATGGTCGCCTCCATTCCCGAGGGACCGCCCGACCACATAAGGGCCCATGTCGACATGCGTTTCGCTAAATACAATCGGAACTCTGAATCCATGGAATGCCCCGCCCCGTTCACGATAATATTTAGGTAATTGCAAATAATCCAGGACAGACATATCTATTACACTTCCATTTTGCGAATTTTTGAGCGATAGTATATGGCTTTCGTTGACTACATATCCAGGTCCATTATTTTCAATGACTTTATACATCGTTTCTCGTCCGCGTGCAATCGACAATACATTTCGAGGAGTCGAATCGTCACCCATAATGACATCGCCTATGGCAATATCTTGCACTGGTTTGATGCTTCCATCATACATCAAAATTGGGGTGTTCTTGCCTAAACATTTCCCTCTGCCACATGGAACTTCTAAAATGCCTCCGCCTCCTTGAATAGGCGAATTCTTGCAAATTCCGGCGTCCACATGTTTAGTATAAACACCGATGATTTTGTCTTGATAGTCGCGAAGAGGTTTAGGAAAAACGAAATGGACGTCTTTCCCTCCTTCGATTTCGGTTTTTGACGGCAATCCATATCGCGCAATTCCATAGAACCGTGGCAAATACATTTTTTTATCATTCTCGCGAAAAACGGGATAGGCGTCCCCTGAAGTGTCAGCGCCATATGCAGATGTGGTAGCCGGTTTTACAAAGAGGTCTTTTCGCAAAAATGCTTCGTCTTCTGGATTCAGATATTCTTTAAGAATAGTGTATCCTTTTTTTCCTAAATAAGCATGAGAACATATCAAATTTTTGTAATCAGGTTCTAATACAAACACAGATGGAGGTTTTTCTTCCTTTGTTTTTTTAGAAGCAGCGATAGCGGCATATTTCCTTCGCAAGATGTTCTGTTTATTCATTATAGTATTATTTAGCTAAATATCTGAATAGATTGATCTATTAAATCAATTTTTTTATGCAAAAATATATAAATCTATGTTATATAATGAAAATTCCAGCAGCATTATCTAAAATGTCGATATTTGAAATGGTTTTGTTCATAGGATTCATATTATACATTGTTTTACCAATCAGAACACCTGTTTTTTTAGCACCATACATTGATTCTATCTTCGGCATGGTTGTACTATTTTGCATTACGATTTCCCTTTTTGTTTATACCAATCCTGTGCTAGGCGTATTATACATTCTTGTTGCCTATGAAGTCATGCGAAGAAGTTCCTCAAACAAGGGAAATACAAAAGCTATTATCATGGAATATACTCCATCTCAGGCTACAAAAGACGTTTCCATGCACAATATGAATCCTGCCATAGAAAAAACAGTCGAAGAAGAGGTAATCGAAGTTCGCGCTCCTATTGGAAAATCACATCCAACCGAATATATTGAAACCTCATTCAAGCCTGTTGCTGACAAATTGATGGACGGAGCTTCTATGGTGTAAATAGTTTACTGTATATTGCAATAAACTATTTACTGTAAAATGTGTTATAGTTGTTGAGGTGTTACGAAGAACCCGATTAATGAAATAAATATGAAGCCATAAGTAATACCAACCCCCAAAAGTATTTTTGATAAATTTCTTATATATGCATCGGATTTGCCTAGCAACGTGTCAAACTTCCGTTTTCTAACAAAAGCATATACAATTATTATGAAAAATATAATCAAAAGAACCCAGCTACCTAATACGTATTTATATATTTGATTCCATTTTTTCATGATTGCAGTGAATCCAACAGACATACTCTCAGAAGCTAAATCGCCGCAACCAATTAGTATTAATTTTTCATTGTGTAGACGAATGCCTAATACAGAGAGAACTACGAATATTAAAATAATGCCACCTGCTAAAGGCTGGTTCACTGGATTATTTTTAAGTCCATTGAATCCTATATATAAGCCTAATACAGTCAAAGACACAATAAAAACAATATTGTATATATTTCTTTCTCCTGGCGTAAGATTGTTACTGTTCATCAGTGAAAAATATACAGGGGGGACTCCAAATATAGATATGAATATAATTACTATAGTAACTACAATACCTAAAAGTATTGCGCGACTGGTTGAATTTGTTCCATAATCGGTATTTGTAAATACCATCGAATTGTCTTTCTCAGTAGGTTCGCCGGTATTAATCGGAGTGCATGTCATAATTTTCGTTTCACCGGTAACACCTTCTTTAAATCCTTCTGTTACATGAGGGGTGATGATTTTATAATCACTGGAATATAATACCGCCCCCGCCTTGTCTAGTGTTTCTGCTCGAGGATAATAGGCCGGGTTGTCAAATGTGAATCCGTTTATTTCTTTTATGTTGATTATTTTTGTAAAAATAATAAAGGTTTTATCATCGCTTTTGTATACTATTTTTTTTTGATTATTGTCAATAAGCGGTTGTAAATTAAATTGAGTGCGTTTGTATCGTTTCGATGGATTAATCGAATTTACTATAATTCGGTCGATGTCATTTTCTGGTGTTTTGTTATCGTCTCGATACAATTTTAATAAAAAAAATAAATACAAAAAATTAGAACCACCATTTGTGATAGGTTCCATTTCAATAGCCATTTCAGCATCATATGCTATGGTTTTAGAACTATCCATAGGGTCTTGTATTACGTGACTAGGTTTAGTTATATATAAGGTCTTGGTTTTGTAATTGGTAACTTTTACATTATCTATATACGTTGCATTTGGTTTTATAGTAGCTGCTGGGGAATTGTATGGAATTTTTATAAATCCTCCATTACTAAATGTTTTTTCATATCCACCGGTTATAATTTCACCGGGTTCGGCGGTTTCGGTTGTATCGAATTGTTTTTCAGTATAGTATATCGGCATAATACTAGAATACAAATTCGTTGAAATCGACTTGGTATTGTCAATTTTTGTATCATCATTTATCACGAATGGCAATGGCATATATTCTAATTATAATATATATAGAATATATATCCTGCAATTGTCTAAATATATGGTATGTATGAAAAAGTACCATTTTCGTAGACAGTTGCGGTAAATACAGTATTATATCCTTCTACGTAGACAGTATCGCCATTTTGAATATCATTGCAACCATATTCGCCTGTGCAACTTTTTCCATTGACACTCACGGGTAATTTCGTATTAATGGTGCCATTTCCGTTCGCCATTGTGTAATATTGCCATTTATCGCGACCATTCATCAATTTGCGTCCCATGAGTGGCAAAATTAGATCGTTTGTATTGTTTCCGCCAGTGGGTGTCAATATCCCCACTTGTTGATATGACATTCCAGTTCCTCGTGTTTCAATGTTAACCGGTATTCCCCGAATGTCACCGGAATTTGTTGGATATATATATCCATCGTTTTTTAGTGGTGGCGCATATGGATCATTGAACGAATCGTTTGCTCGGGTTGCGATCCCGATTAATGACGGTTGTTGCGGTGAAGAGGGGACGATGATAATTTTTTGCGATGATTGGGGCGTTTGATGGATTTTTTGTCCGGAATGATTATATATAAAATATATCACTAAACCTATTAGAATAATCAAAACAAAAAGTGTCATGTTCTCAATACATATGATTCCAGGAATGCATTTTTTTCCCATTATATATATTTCTAGTAGAAATATATATATGCATATACAATACGCGATTATTTTGGAAAAGGCACTAAACCTTTACATTTATAACAACCGTCAATTATTTCATCCGAATAATGTATAATATGAATTCCAGCGGATGAATACGTCATTTTATCTATTTGTTCGAGATAATTCCATACGTCTTTTTCCATTTGCCGGACTTCAGGTGCACCCATTTTTGAAATCATCCATACCAAAAATCGAATAGGTGTATATAATATTTTACCTAAAATTTCTAACATGTACCATTGCATGCAACCTGGCATACTTTTAATTCTAGTAAACCCGCATTTGATATAACTGTTGATTGCTTGGAAAAATTTAGGAATTTTTTTGAAGCCATCTCCAATTTTTTTGAAACCATCTGTAAGTTTTTTGAATGGATTAGATGCTCCTTCTTTATATGATTCTAGTATTTTATTATTCACTTTAATACTTTTTGTTCGTCGACGCACTTTACGTTTACCACGTGTGATAATAATGGCGTTTGAGTCAATCGGAACCATTGTTTCTAAACCTTCTTTTGTATTATTGAGTTGTTTATATATGGAAAATCCTATAATAACAAAAATTAAAAATATTGCTAAAAATGGTGTATATATGTGTTTCATACTATTACTATATATTTAATGTTTAGTATATTCTGAATATTTTATTTGAGAACGTAATTTTGATTCATTGTCCACGTTAATTATATAAGGATTCATAGTGGATAAATTTGATAATAATTTTTTTTGTTGATTTATTATGTTTGAAACCGATAAATTAATTTCGACAGGAGCGACAAATGAAAATCCTAAAGTTTGCATTCCTTCGACACTGGCTGTCTTAGTATTGCCGGTAATGACATTGCCATTTTGAAATCCATCTTTACCTACGGTTTTATCTTTGACATTTCCCCCATCTTCGTAACCCATACCTTCGCCCATACCGTCGCCCATACCGTCGCCCATACCTTCGCCCATACCTTCGCCCATACCTTTACGACTACCGTCGCCAGTATCGTCGTCCATACCTTCGCCTATACCTCCATCCATACCTTTACGACTACCGTCGCCAATATCGTCGTCCATACCTTCGCCTATACCTCCATCCATACCTTTACGACTACCGTCACCAGTATCGTCGTCCATACCTTCGCCTATACCTCCATCCATACCTTTACGACTACCGTCGCCAGTATCGTCGTCCATACCTTCATCCATACCTTCATATGAGCCTTCGGAAAATCCTTCTTGTCCAATTTGTATACCATATTTTATAAGATTTGAAATTACCAGGGCAAACATCAAAATCACAATCATATTTTTACTAAAAAATGCGGTTAAAAATCCGACCAGCATAAATATAATAATGTTTACAATGTCACTACCTATAACCAATACCCATAAATTGATAAGCGATACTATTAAAACAACATACAACATTGTTTTATTATGTAATAAATCAGTTTTTAACATGGAATTATGCGAAACATTTTTGGCTGCCTTGTTATATAAAGTGGCCAAAGCTGATTTCATTGTCTTCATTGATTTTGACATTATTTATATTATAACATAATATAAAAAATCGATATATCGATGTGTGATTATTCCTAAATATTACACTCGACCGATTCCGTATAAAACAATATAGAATTATTATGTATACTGTATAGTATAGAAATGTATCGATATGCATTCAGCGTTGTGAAAAATATAATTCCAAAGATTTCAGAAACTGAAATCATTGCTCTTAAATCTGGCGGGGTTTCCATCGATAGAGAACTGTTCTCTGGAAAAGTCGACTATTCTAAATTATACAAACCATTGTTGAAATCAGATGACCCAAAAATGGAGGAAGAAACAAATGATTTATTGCGCGCAACGGGCGCCTCAAATATTTACCCTCATAAAAATATCCATACTTTGATGAAACGTTTAGGCGAGACCGGATTTTTAAGTATGATAATAGACAAGAAATACAGTGGTAATCGATTACCTATTGCATCACAATCACGAATTCTCTCTAAAATATCGTCGTATAATCCATCGCTTGCCGTTACTGCAATGGTTCCGAATTCCCTAGGTCCTGCTGAGTTGTTACAACACTATGGCACTGAATCACAGAAAGATTATTTTCTACCTAAATTAGCCGATGGAACAATGATACCTTGTTTTGGATTAACAGGTCCGAACAATGGAAGCGATGCGGTCGGTGAAATAGATAAAGGTATAGTGCAATATGTGGATGGCAAAGTAAAAATAAAAATAACACTCAATAAACGATATATCACATTAGCCCCTATATCAAATCTTATTGGAATCGCTTTCAACGTAGAAGACCCCTATGAGTTGTTGGAAAATAACAAAAAGGGTATATCGGTTGCATTAGTAGAAAGTTCTCAACCAGGGTTGTTACAATTAACTCGCCATAATCCGAATAATGCTGGATTTCCCAACGGAACCATAAAAGGCACCATATTTATTGACCCGGAGCAAATCATTGGCGGAGAGGATAAAATCGGAGAAGGGTGGAAAATGTTGATGGAATGTCTCGCAGTAGGTCGCGGTGTAAGTTTACCGGCTACTGCAAATGGTTCATCCAAATTCATAACGCATTCTATCATGAATTATATCAACATACGAAAACAATTCAATATGAATATTGGAAATATGGAGTCTGTAAGAGAGAAATTCATCGAGATGTATTTGAATACATGGATTATACATACATCGGTCAATTTTACCAATCATATTTTAGATTCGGGGTCTACACCATCGGTCATTACGGCTATTATGAAACAGCAAACTACGGAAAGAGCTCGAGTTATACTGAATCATGGAATGGATATTTATTCTGGAAGTGGTATTTGCACAGGAGACAACAATTTTTTCACGAAATTTTACAATTCTTCGCCTGTAGGAATTACTGTAGAGGGGTCAAATACATTGACCCGTGGTCTTATTATTTTTGGCCAGGGTCTCAATAAAAGTCACCCATATATTTTCCCCATTTTCGAAAGCATCCAAAATAATGATTTAGGCAAATTCAAAGAGAACTTCAACAAAATGATTGCAGCTATCACAATCAACTATTGCAAAATGATTGCAGTTACGTCGTCGATTCCATTTTCAAACAATAGGACAGCTCAACGTCGTTTAGACATTGCAACCTTGAAATTCAGTTTATTAGCAAATTTCGCGGCACTCATGGGTGGGAAAATAAAATCAAAACAAATGATATCTGGTAATATGTCGGATATTTTATCGAATTTATATTTATCCTATAGTGTTTTATGGTATTATACACATCATCAACATGCAAATGAAACAAATGCATTTTTGCGCGATGAATGCATCCATCATTTGATGAATGAATTAGACTATAAAATGAATCTAATTATAGAAAATTATCCGCTACCGTGGTTGCGATGGTTGATGTATCCACTCAGAAATACTATATCCTATCCAGTATTGGAAAACAAAAACAAATTATACAAACAAATCATCGAAAATAAAAGCTTGCATGATGTTTTCAAGAATGATATTTATTATCGAGGAACGGTATTAGAAAAAATGGAAAAATTACGTAAAATGAACCCTGATACACCAGAATACAAAGAATTGTATCAAGATATTATCAAAGTTGGCGAATATGCACTATAATAAGTCAAAATGTGTAAAAATCGCGCAAAAAACCACACCAAAAAAGCATAAATTATTATTATAAATTATGGTTTACACGTCAGAAGAAGTATCATCATCTTTGTCTCCGACATAATAGGATGGCATATCTCCACTGTAGATATCGAGAACCTCTTTCACGACTTCTTCTCTCTGTATATCGGTGCGGTCAAATTCGAAGCTGGATATGCTGGAGGAACGTTTCCCCTTGAACTTGCTCAAAAAATCTTCCATGCCGTTAATTTCGGAACCACGGTCATGTTGTTCTAAATCGCCCGTTATCACCATGCGACTATTTTCACCGAGACGCGTCAACAACATTTTCATCTGGGATACAGTCGAATTTTGCATTTCGTCTGCGACAATCCATGCGTTTTTGAAAGTTCTCCCACGCATGAATCCCAATGGGGCGATTTCAATGATTTTCTCTTCCATCAATTCTTGCACTTCTTTCGGAGATATAAATGCATACAAAACGTCATAGATTGGGCGAATCCACGGCGCCATTTTTTCTTCTAAAGTTCCTGGGAGAAACCCGATTTCTTCATCCACGCTTACGGATGGACGAGTGAAAATGAGTTTGTCACATACCCCCAGCAAAAAATTGCGGACGCCGTATTCGGTTGCAAAAAGCGTTTTTCCGGTGCCAGCTGGACCACTCGCGACAATGATTTTGCGATTTCGGTTGCGCAGATGGTTGACATAGTCTTCTTGATGGCGATTCTTCGGTTTCGTGAATTTGTTCTCGAACAATGTCTTTTCATGAGGGGACAAATAATGCATGTTCTCGTATAGTTTTCTCTGTTTTGAGAACATTTTGTCTTTTTCAAATTCGCCTAGATAATCATTGATCATTTCGCGGTCATGCTGCTGTTTTTTTGCTTTGCGTCCAGTTTTTTTCTTCGGTGGTAGAGTATCTACTCCCAGGTTGGATTCCATTTTATACTATGGTTCCATTTTATTTTCGGCATAATATTTGTATAATAGTAATGAAATCATGGAAATAGTAATTTATCCACGGTGGTTCTCACACAAAAAAGACGATGTAGGAATATCCCCGATAAAAACAAAACGGCTAAAACTATCCATAGCTGCCACCCCGAATACCACGATATCAAAAATCCCCCGATAATTGTCATAATCACGTCTACAATGGCTAATCCAAACAAGCGATATTTATGAACCCCCGTCCCAGGTTCTCCGAATATACCAGAATATTTACACAAATTTAGCATATACATAATATATATAAAAGCTAATCACATAAATATAAAGATGTATTTATATCACATATTGTCGATTTTGTTTATGTTTAATGTTTTCACGTATTATAGAAATCACAAAGTATATCTACCCCTACCCCTACATCTAAAAATGCAAACGGAGAACATGATTCCAATGTATCGAAAATTGAGGTATGACACAATGATTACCACGCGACGAGATAATAAAACCTATGACACAAATACCATCGACCAGTTTGTGCTAAACAATCCGACCATTCAATACAAGAAAATAATCACGATTTCACCAGGAGGATACAAGGGATTTTACATGATGGGAATCACCCATTTCTTGAAAAAACAATACAATTTGTCGAATTATGTGTTCTCGGGTGCTTCTGCGGGTGCATGGAATTCATTGTTGATGTCTTTCAAATATGACACAACGGCATTCAAGTATCATATTATGGATGACTCTATCCAGAATGCGAAATCCATTTCGGAGATGGAACAACGTTTCAAATACAAATTGTTGCATTATTACAAAACCGACGATTTCGATTTGGACAAATTGTTCATCGGAGTAACTGCGTTCAAAGACAAACACCCCCACACAATGATATATACGCAATTTGAAACACTAGAAGATGCGATTGATTGCTGTATAGCAAGTTCTCATATTCCATGGTTGACGGGAAATTTCACTCATAAATACAATAATTTGCTGACATTTGACGGTGGATTTAGCAAACATCCATATTTGAATATATCGAAACCCGTTCTCCATATTACACCGAGTCTTTGGATCCCTCCGAAACCGACGTCGATGAAAAACATTCATGATTATACAACCCTGTTCTCGAAAGACCAATATCAATTTGATGAAATATATGACAAGGGATATGAGGATTCCTACAAAAACAAAGATTTTTTAGATAAAATTTTTGAATCCGCACTGTAATAGGGTATAAATTATTATAACACGGTTATGAATGCTATAATAATCATAAAAATAGAAACCACATAAAATCTATTGGATATATTATTTAGGAAGACCCGAAAATGACCACTCCAGAACCCCCTTTTGTCGAACCATTATTAAAACCTGACGATAACCGCTTTGTAATGTTTCCAATCAAATATCCCGACATATGGGCAATGTACAAAAAACAGATGGATTGTTTCTGGAGAGCAGAAGAAATCAACTTTGCACAGGATTTAGTGGACTGGGAAAAGTTATCTGCCGAAGAAAAACATTTCATCAGTATGGTCCTTGCATTTTTCGCTGCGTCGGATGGCATTGTTCTTGAAAATCTAGCATCTCGCTTCATGAGCGATGTACAGGTTTCGGAAGCGCGCGCATTTTATGGATTTCAAATTGCAATGGAGAATATTCACAGTGAAAGTTATTCCCTCATGATTGACACCTATGTCAGAGACGACGCAGAAAAAACCCGTTTATTTAGTGCTATAGATAATTTTCCATGCATTGCTAAAAAAGCAAACTGGGCGAAAAAATGGATTGCCGATAACCGCAGTTCCTTTGCATCCCGTCTGGTCGCATTCGCTGCCATTGAGGGTATTTTCTTTTCGTCTTCTTTTGCATCGATTTACTGGATAAAAAAAAGGGGGTTGATGCCTGGGCTCACCTTTTCGAATGAATTGATTTCCCGCGACGAAGCCCTGCATACAGAATTCGCCATTTTGTTATACAAAAAACTCACGAAAAAACTGAACAAAAAACGTATCTACGAGATTATCGAAGAGGCCGTTGAAATCGAAAAGGAATTTATCACCGAGGCTATTCCATGTCGTATGATAGGTATGAATATGAATTTGATGAAACAATACATCGAGTTCGTTGCAGACCGCTTGGTGGTACAATTAGGATATGATAAAATCTATAACACTGGAAACCCATTTGATTTCATGGAGCTCATTAGCATCGAATCGAAAGTGAATTTTTTCGAGAGAACCAACGCTGAATATGCTCTGGCGAACAAATCGGTTGACAAAGATATATTTGAATTCAATGCGGACTTTTAACAAGGTCTCTTATATGAAAAATACAATATGATTCTGTGAACGCATTCTGGGAAACTGCGATGGACATTTATTATCTGGGAGGATGGTTTTGAAGGTAATGTAGGCAGTTCGACTTTTTCGTATTGCATTTCACCGGACACATCATAGCATTCATAAAAAACGAATTCGGATTTTTCATTTGGCTTATAGGATACGTGTTTTATCACGATTTCTGCATCTTCCTCTTCTTCGGAGATAGGTCGTTTTTTCGGGTTGTATACTAATTTAGGAACGCCTAAATAAGGATGAATGTCACTCATAGTATAATACATATTGTCAAAATAAGTATTACACAGTATTTGTAAATTTACAGTAGTGAGTTTTTATAATCTTCAAAGGTATAAAACGCCCATTCATAGAGAAAAAAATAACTATGTATAAAATGTTATTTTTTTATAATAAACAAAACGTAATAAATTAAATACAATCATCTAATTCATCAATGCTTATACCCATATCTAAATAATTTTGAATTCTTGAAGGGTGCATTGTTTTTTGTATGAGTTGTTCCTTGTAAATGTTACAACGCGTTTTTATTTTTTCATAATCATAATCAAGCATACTTGGCACGCGTACTAACATGCCCAAATCAATTTTATATGGATTTTTTTCTAATAAATGGATAGCATTTGGATTTCTGGTTAATCGCCACCAACAATCAGCTGTTAATTTATCCAGATTTTGTTCCAACAAATCAATAGCATTTGGATTATCTACTAAAGCAGCCAAATCAATCTTGTCTGGATTTTGTTTTAATAAATCAATAGCATCTGGATTTGGATTATATGATAAATGACCCCAATTAATTCTGTCTGGATTTTCTTTTAATAATTGGATAGCATCTGGATTTGGATTTTCTGATAAAAACACCCAATCAATATTATCTGGATTTTCTTTTAATAATTGGATAGCATCTGGATTTGGATTTTGCGATAAACCAGGCCAATTAATTTCATCTGGATTTTCTTTTAATAATTGGATAGCATCTGGATTTGGATTTTGTGATAAACCACGCCAATTAATTTTATCTCGATTTTTTTTCAAAAAACCAATAGCGCTTGGGTTCAATGCGAACCAATACCAATAAATTCTATCAGGATTTTGTTCTAATAAATATATAGCAATTGGATTTGGATTTAATGATAAATTGTTCCAAATATTATCATCTATACTATTTTCAATATCAATCCAGCGGTTTATTTTGTACATTTCAAAAATAGTATTGTTATATTTTACTGATTACAAATTGTTTATAAAAACAAATCAATTTTTTTATAAAATGGACGTTTTACACTAGAAAAGATGCAAATATATAAAGCGTTAACTTCAAAAACAGACAAACGAAAATAAAATATATATATTTATATAATATATGAGTTTTTTTAAATCTAGCGAAATAGATAGTGCAGTTAAAAAATTTATTGGATTGATACAAGAAAATGAAGACTCTGCTATAGAATATTTAGAGAATTTAGATAAAAAATTATTAGTTCCATTGTTGGCACATAAAGTACCTGCAAGATATATTCCATCTGATAATATGTTACTTTATGCTATTAAGCAAGGTAAAGAAAAACTTGTATCAAAAATAGTAGAAACAAATATAATTGATCCAAAGTATCTCAATTATAACGGGCAAAACGCGTTATTTTTTGCTGTATACAACAGAGAATATAAAATCGCTATAAATTTGCTGAATACAGGATTGTATAACCCGGAAGAAATGGACAAAAATAAACATATTATTTTCGAATATGTTGAACATCAGTATGACGAATACGCAAAAGAACGCAAAGAAAATGATATCGATTTATTGATAGAGTTTTTTATAAAATTATTAGATTATTACATAAAAAACAATATTACAACTACAAGTAATGAAATTTTTCAGGATATGATAGATTTTATTTGTAGTTATCAAGAATTACAAGACAAAATACAAAGCAAATTATCAATAATAACGAAGATGAAAAAAAATGATCCTATGAAAATAGATGTAAAAAAATTCAAAGAAATTATACATTTAGACAATGCAAAATTTTGCGATGAGCCAATAATGGCTGAAATAATAAATCCAGACAATGATTTGGAAATCGTTATAGAACCTGAATCAAATAAATCCAAGGCAAAAACAAAAACAAAAACAAAATCCACGGCAAAAGCAAAAAAATCCAGGTCACCTGTAATCGCAAAACTTGTAACCACAGAACAACCGGTAATAGCATTACCAGATACTGAGGATAATATTGACTTAAATTATCATCGCAATGATATTAGATTTTTATTACCAAAAGGGTATTCACCACGGGATTATCGTGGTCGTGGTGGTGGAAAAATAAATCAAAAAAATAGTAAAAAATCCAGGCGTAGAACAAAAAGCGGCAAAAGAACACATAAATGCCTGCATGGATGCAAACATAGATAATTCCCCATATTCTTCAGATATATATACTATTTTGTGCAATAGGTAAATCGTCCCTTACAAAATGAGCTTCCCCGTCTTTTGTCCATTGTACCACCAGAGTGATTATTTCTACACCGGCAGCAACCGCTTCATAAAATGCGGCTCGGTATTCTGGGTCGATAACCGATGGCTGAAATATGGCCACATCTGTTCGTTGTATTACATAACACATAATACAACGCACTTTCGATATTTTTTTGATTTTTGTCAATTCTTGTATATGTTTCAATGCCCTCGGACTAATTGTGCTATTCGTGGTTTTACGATAACCGTCGGGAAAATACGCGATTTTCGAATTTACATCATAGTCATCATAGCATCTGTTTTTCCGCTGTTTTACATTGACATCTTCGTAGTCCGCTAAGGGCACATTTTTCACTTCCATGATGAAATAGTTCCCTTGTTCGTCCATACCGGTGAAATCGAAACGCGAATCGACGAATCCTGGTATTTTTATTTGGGTTTCTCTTTTGTAGTTTTTTGTGTTTTTCAATTTTGCTAAATAATTTTTAGATAGGGCCGATTCTACTAATTCTTCGGCTAATTTAGGATAAATCCCTATGACTTGTTCTTGCCCTTTTTCTTGTAGAAATGAGAAATAGATTCTGTATTCACATTTTTTTTCGGTTTTTTCGGTTTTCTGTTTTGTCATCAAAACAGTTGCACCGGATTCGGCTAGACCACAACAACCCAGCGAAGCGCTATGTGCTAATATTTCATGGCTGTTATATGTGACATCGGCTACGTAGGGTGATTTTATTATTTTCGATGGTCTTTTTACAATCTGGCCTTCCAATAGATTATCGATTTTCATAAGCATTTTTTCATTTTGTTAGTTTTCTTTTGCAAGAATAAAATACATTCAATTTTACGTAAAATCATCGCTTGCGCTGATGCTTTTTTTTTGTATTCTTTCGTTTTGTCTTTTGTGATTTAAATATTCTTCCGTTTTTTGTATTGTTTCGTCTTGTTTTTTGTGATTTAGATGTTCCACCTATTTGTTCATCTTCACTTGGGGGTAATACTAATTTATCATCTGTGTATTTGCTGTCAATTTTAGAATTATCATGTACATTCTCGTTTAAAATGAACCACTTATGCCTCAGTGATTGTTCAGAAGTAAATCTCGCATTCGCATCATATTTCATCATATTTTTTATCAGATCGATCATATTTTTAGTATCATTTTTTATTGATTCATCGTCATTGTTGTAAATTCTAGATGCTTCTTCTTTGTAAATATCATTTGTTTTAAAATCGTCTTCTTCTACTAATTCTATAAGGTTTTGATAGAGTTCACGAGTTCCATAAAGTCGCATTACAAAGTACATCGTTAGTTCTTTAATCTGTTCTTGAGTTCTAGTACCGCTTTCAGTATATTTTTTTTCAAAATAATCAATATATTTTTGTGGTAATTTACTATCTTGTAATAATGTAGAGTTATTTTTTTTCCTATTTTCATTCTTAAAAACTGTATTTATAGTATCTTGTGATATATATAGGTTAATCAACATATTACCAAATGCATATATGTCCGCATTCAAATAAGTTTTTCTAAGTAATAGCCTTTCTGGATCCACAAAAAATCTCGATCCAAAGACAGTATCAGCTTTAGTAGGATTATTAGGAAGATAACGTGCAAATCCAAAATCAAATATTTTTGCTTTATCATCATTACCAATTCCAATGTTATCTTGTTTTATATCTAAATGCACAAAATTTTCTTCATTCATACATTTCAATCCTTTTAATGCTTGTTGTATTAGCTGTTTTAAATTATGGTTTGGATTATCTTTAATAGAAATTTTTGCAATATTGGAATATTTTAGTTTTTCAAGAATGGCATATACACGTTTTTCACCTTTTTCAGATTTTAAAAAACCAAATTCATATATTTTACATATATAATCTGGGCATTTTTTATGCATATAACATTGTAAAAATAATCCTTCTATCTCGTCATGTAAAAGTTGTTCATTTTTATTCAATCCAATTTTTTTTGTAATAAAATTAACAGCGCGATTAAAATTACTATTATTTGCTAAATTTCTTTTTGTTACACGTAAGATTTTGTTTTCATCTTTTATCTCGTTTTTATTTTTTATCTCGTATACGTTATTGAAACCACCGCTAGCAAAAGGTTGTTCAGTAGCGTAATAGGACTCATTTGAACATTCCAATGAATACTCATCGATTTTGGCTGTCTTTAATCGATTTTCGTTCATTAAATTGTTAATCAACTTTACATCATTACATAGAATTTTTTTTTTGTATTTAATGTCATCAACAATAATTTCACCAGTATAATTATCATATCCTGAAGTAAATAAGTTCATAATAAAATAGTATTATATAATATTTTATGCATTTGTCTGAAAATGGTAATTATGATACTAAATCATAATACCGAAAAAAAATGAAATAAACAGAATTTGCATCTATTTGTTATAACTCATAATGACATTAAAGGTCGCGATTTTATACACCGGCGAAAGTCGCACCATCGAAAAAACCCTTGGAATATTCAAAAAACATGTTTTGGAGGGAACTCCAGGCATTTCCAACATAAATATCCACGTTTTTGCGGTTTTGCAGGGCGACACAGGGTTAGAACCCCGCATTCGTGAAACCATGGGTAACCGCCTAAAATCCCTGGAATGGTTTGACCGCACAGACCCCACATGGAAATCCATACAAAGACGGCTCCTCAATATTATGCCCGTCGATGACCGCTGGAAATCGTATTTAGAAAACAGCGGCTCCATGATAGAATATTATCAATTGTATTTGGCCTATTCAAATATGTGCGGGGTTGAATTATCGACAAACACCGCCTATGATTTCGTTATGCGAATACGTCCGGATATTGTTATCAACAAACCCATCGATTTCTCGGTTTTCTCGCAAAAACAAACCTATTACACAAATATGATGGATAGTATTCGTATTCGCAATGGAAAACATATAGATTCCCCTGTTACAAAACATGAAATATATTTGCTGATGAATGCATTATTAGATCCTGACAGAAACAACCATATTACACATATGCACAGCAATGCACAGATGGAAACCTATTACAATGAAAACGCCGAGGTGGATGATTTATGCACAAATTTTTCGTATGATGCGCTGGCGAACTATATTCGCTCAGGACAATATGTCATCAGTTTACGAAAAAACGTGGTATATCTTGCGAATCGTACGCATTTTGAACGCATTGCTGGTCTGGGAATGATGTATGGCATGCATCGTATGCCCGGAAGTGAAAGATGGTTTGATGCAGAGAGCCAATTCGAAACTGCGTGTATACGAGGCGGATTTGCGGTATTCAATTCGACCACGACGCTGGAAGACAAAAGTTTGTATGAATACAATTCATCGAATTATTTTGAAGGGGGGGATGTCAAAGCCAATTCCGCATTTTTGTTTTTTATTTGCCGAGAATAACTTGATTATCAAAAATACCTCCTGTCATAAAATACATAAAAACCAAACATAAATATATACAATGAAATTAATCTCATGGCTCTGTGTAGGATTATTAATACTACCTCTTCGATTTTCATACAGATTACCCCTTAAAAATGGGTTTTTCGGGACCATCGGACCCAACCTAAAAACAGCAAACATTCGAAATTTAGTCGAACTGTTCACTGGTAATGGTGTTATACAAGGCGTTTTCATTCATAATGGTAAACCACGATTTGCTCGGCATGTTATCAATACGCGCAAACTACAAAACGAACCTTTCGAAGGCGAACCGTTATTTTTGACTGGGTTAAAATACCTATTGTATAAAATGGGGATGTTCCCCTATAACAACCTCGGTGTGGCAAACACTGCGTTGTATCCATTGTCCGACCACGTGGATGAAAACACGACCGCTCTCTATGCAATGTATGAGCGTGATTTACCATATTTAGTGCATTTGTATCATAATACGTCGTCGATTGCAACTATTCGACAAATGGACGGATTGTATCCAGAAATACAAGAGGTATCGGGTCATTCAAAATCCATTCCAGGAAACCGCATGGAAACACTGGATTACCATATTTTGTCGAAACAAGTCGATTATTATCAAATCTACGACAACATGAAATCCGTTGTATTGAAAAAAACAATTCAAATGCAGTATATACCGATTATGCACGATTTCATTTCCACGGAAAAGAGTATTATCATTATGGATTCCCCCCTGGGATTTGATTTTTCGAATATTTTTCGCGGAAAATTACCAATATGTTTTGGTAAAAACCATTCTACATATGTACATGTTCTCGATAAGATTACCGGGATGGTTCAGCAATACGAAATCACGAGCGGTCATTATGTATTTCATTATTCGGATTGCAAAGAAACAAATGAAAAAATCGAGATATATGCACCATTATATGATGACCTCGATTTTTCATCCATTAATATTCAGGGAAAATACCGTAAAATTGTTATAGACCGCCATACAAAACACGTTACCATTGAATATAATCCATATTTAGAAACCATGAATCTAGATTTTCCGATAAAGGGTCCAAATGGAACGGTTGTTTTGCGTAATATTGAAAATCGCCGTATGAATGGATTTGTCATGGTAGATGGCCTGGAAATTGTGAAAACCTGGTTATACGATGATTTATTTTTTTGCGGAGAACATGTTGTTTTAGACAATAGCATTATGGCATTTTGTTTGAAGGGGGATTCGAATTATTTAGCAATAATTGATGTGGCGACTGATTCGCTCGAACTTATCGAGTGCTCTTACGATTTGACAATAGGGTTTCATTCAGCGTTCATATTTAGATAATGCTTATGAAAATATAAAATGTATTATAATAAATAACCAAAATAATGTTTTAAAAAAATGGTATGACCATTTATCTGGAGACAGTACATATAATGAAAACTTATCTGAATTTAAAATGTCTAGATTGAGTGAATATTTTAATACAAAATTTGGTTCACCGTATTATGTATATGGAAAATTTGAAAATTTAAACAGGATAAAGGAAGACGAGCCTCCAGGTACAATAGAGAAAATTAAAAATTTTCTAAATTTTACCGGCGGTACTCCATCCCGAAAATCTCGCCGCGCCCGTAAATCCAGAAAAGCCTCTAAAAAATCCAAAAAATCCGGCAAAAAATCCCGCCGCAACAGTCGTCGTTAATCTCCGATAGCATGACTAACAATAAATTTCATCTATGTCTATATGAAATTTATCTCTTATTCATACCGATTATTCATCATAAATAGCCAGTGTTCGTGCACTCGCATCTTTAGCATCCACATACAGAGGCATCCACATGTGAGGCACAACGCCCCCGCAATTTTCATATTCATCTTCGAACACTTTACGATAATAGTATTGCTCTTTTGTTGCCGGCGGATTATGTTTCCATGGAGAATTATTCATCTCCCCCGAAACCATTGTCTCAGCGTGTTCCTGTAAAATCTCATACAGTGACCTAGACGTCGCGCTCACGCCATCACTGAATGCCTCCTTTTTACGCCACAATACTTCCATAGGCAGCAATTCATCCATAGCGAACGCCTGGCGCAACCAGTATTTCTCAATCATATTCGGTTGAAATCGCAAATCGCATGGAAGCGACAACACATACTGCGTAAAGGCCCTGTCTAAAAATGGCGTCCTGGGTTCCAGTCCATGGCTTGATATGGATTTATCCGAACGCAATACATCAAATGCGTGGATTTCGCGCAACAATCGTCGACATTCTTTGTCGAATTCGATGGAATCAGGCGCCTTTTTCGTATACAAATACCCCCCGAACAATTCATCTGAACCATCTCCGTTGAAAATCACTTTCGCCTCGCTGTGCTCTGCAATATATTTCCCCAGCAAATAATTCCCGATACTCGCCCGAACGGTAGTTGTGTCATAGGATTCTATTGCACGAATCACCTCTGGAATGGCGTCGCAAAAATCGCGCTCGGTCAAAATGATTTCAGTGTGTTTTGTTCCTACATATTCAGCCACCATTTTCGCGTATTGCAAATCGACGGACCCTTCTAATCCAATACTATAGGTTTCTATGGTTGGCAACCCATTTTGTTTGTGATATTGAGATACTAGGGCGGTAATCAGACTACTGTCGAGACCGCCCGACAATAGGCATGCAATGGGGCGCTCGGTGGTGCAACAACGTTTTTCCACGGCTGAAATCAACCGTTCGCGGATGTTTTTGATGATTTCGATGTGCTGGACGTTTGAAAACAATTCGCAAAAACCGGTTTTGTGATATGCGACGTCATTGTTTTCGAGAGTCCATTTCGCATTGACCATCGTAGTTAATACATAAGAGGACCATGTTCCGGGACTGAATTGTCGAATTTGTCCGCTGGAGGACAACCCGCGGAGCATTTTCATTTCCGAAGCAAATGTCAGCTGGGTATCCATGTGTTCACCCATGTTGTCTTCCATGATATACAGCGGCCGAACGCCATATGGGTCTCGCGCAATGTAAACCCGGGATTCCGCATTTTGTATACGCTGGTCTAACAGCACAAACGCAAATACGCCGTCGAGCATTTGCAGACATTGTTCGATTCCGTATTTTTCATAAAGCCATAGTATTACTTCGCAATCCGATTGCGTGTTCGGTATTACATTCATCAATTCGTACAACTTTTTGTAATTGTAGATTTCGCCGTTGCAGATAAGCCAAATGTTGTTATGTGATATAGGTTGTGTTGATTCCATATTTAGACCATTGATGGCTAGGCGGTGGAATCCCATTTTTATTTTATGTCCTACGTCGAGAAGTTGCGAATGTTCTGGTCCGCGATATCTCCCTTTTGCGAAATTTGTTTCTATCGTGGTTTTATCATACTGGTTATTTAGAATTGTGAAAATACCACACATCCTGTTGTGTTTACAATAATATCCACCATTGTCTTTATGTTTATTTGTGTTTTGTATCAAAGAATAAAAATACTTGATTAGTATATAACAATGAATTTAGACAATACCACTATAGAACCGATCCCATTTGATGATACCGATGATTATACATATATTGACATAGATTATCACAATTCGTTGCCACCATTTCGTATGGCACATGAATCATCGAGCTTGAATCCCCACAGATACAAGAAACTGACGAATATTTTGTCACCAATAGAGGGAGAAACCGAAGAATCGTCCGATGACGAAGATGAACCAGTGGAATCTGAAACACCAGAATACGGTTCTCTCGACGTCATTGCCGTAAAACAATTTCATCAATCGAACATGGATATAACCAGTCAAATTTACGTAGGTTCTTTGACGATTCTGGGATTGTTTATTCTTTTTCGATTTTTGCGAAAATAACCCCCATTATCTGTCATCGTTTTTTCAATGACATTAGTTATTTTGTTAGCGCATGCTAACAAAATATTTACGTATGTACATCAATATATAACAATCTAAGTGCGGACGCGTTTGTAAATTTCTAATGCGACTAAACCACCGAATATTTGTGCAATGCAGTAAGGTAATATCTCGTCGTTTTGAATTTTGCCAGCAGCTGCCATGGTAATGGTAATGGCTGGATTTACATAACCATCAGAAACGTTTTTGGTCAATACAATAGCGAGTGCTAAAGCAGCACCCATAGCAAGCGGATTGCCGGTTGCTAAAACTACATATACGAAAAAAATACTTCCTAGAAATTCGACTAAATATTTGTTCCACATGAGTAGTTATATATTCCTGGTATATTTTTTATTGGATTTAGTGATATAGATATGGATTTTTGAACCCATACAAAGTTTTGTTCGTGGCGGGATGGAAATGTGGGGTTGGATGTATAGATGGACTCGCTGCCTTTTTAGGAGGAGCCACTGTACCGCCTCCGCGCACGCGTCTCAATGCGTCATTCACTGTGTTTGTTGAAGCACCGCACGTATTTTTCATACTTCCTAAATCAATAGCGCACACACGTCGTCGTTCTGCAGTTTGCGAAGCATCGCGATTTCCACCTACCCATTTTTTATATAATGGTATTTCTTGTGTAACGATAAACACTGTAGTTGCATAGCCATCGGTATAAGGAATAGTTGCAGCTTGTCTCGCTGTAATAATTGTTTTACCTACTCCTATTATACTTATTATATTATTCTGAACTTTAGCAACTTTAGGATTTGAACTGGTATACGTAAATGGTGCCGATATGCTATTGGAAGACGGGTCGATGATTTGAAATGGTCCATTTGCACAAGTTTTTTCTGGAATATAGAAATTAGTAATTATTGTAAAATACCGTAGGATAGAATTAGTATGGAATGTTTCGCTAAATACGGTAGTATTATTATTGTTAGTAATGAAATACTGATTGGTTGATAATGTATATATAGTCATTGCTGGACAACCTCTAAATGCTAAATCGTTAATTTGCACAATATTTGGTAAAGATATCGTTATGAGACTAGTACAGCCATCAAATGAATATTCGTTAATAATGGTAATCTTAGGTAAATCGATAGATGCGAGACTAGTGCATCCACCAAATGCACTCTCATTAATACTTACAGCATTAGGTAGCAATATCGATGTTAGCCTTACACAATAAAAGAATGCTTTGACACCAATAGTGGTAGCATTAGGCAACGAAATAGATGTGAGACTGGAAGTATTACTAAACTCCGGATTACCAAATGCATTATTACCAATAGTGGTAGCACTTGGTAAATCAATCGATGTAAGAGCAGGACAATTTTCAAATGCACTGGCGCCAATAGTGGTAGCACTTGGTAAATCAATCGATGCGAGAGCAGGACAATTTTCAAATGCACTGGCGCCAATAGTGGTAGCACTTGGTAAATCGATAGATACGAGTCTTAAACTCTCACTGAATGCATGCGTACCAATAATGGTAACATTCGGCAAATATATCGATATGATATTATCACAATCTCTGAATGCATCATACCCAATACTGGTAACATGCGGTAATGAAACAGATGAGAGACTGGTGCAATTGTAAAAAGCACTGGAACCAATTCCGGTAGCATTAGGTAAAGATATAGATAAGAGACTGGTGCAATTGTAAAAAGCACTGGAACCAATACTGGTAACATTCGGTAATGAAACAGATGAGAGACTGGTGCAATTGTAAAAAGAACTGGCACCAATACTGGTAACATTCGGTAATGAAACAGATATGAGGAGACTGCATTCACTGAATACAAAATCTCCCATACCTATAGCATTCGGTAACAATACAGATACGAGACTGCAGTTTGTAAATGCATTATTCCCAATAGTGGTAGCATTAGTTAACAATACAGATGCGAGACTGGTGCAATTGTTAAATGTACTCGCGCCAATGCTAGTAGCATTAGGTAAAGATATAGATAAGAGACTGGTGCAATTGTAAAAAGAACTGGCACCAATACTGGTAACATTCGGCAATGATACAGATGCTAGACTGGTGCAATTGTTAAATGCATTTTCGCCAATACTGGTAACATTCGGTAATGAAACAGATGAGAGACTGGTGCAATTACTGAATGCATTGGTGCCAATATTGGTAACACCAGTTGAAATAATTCTTTTAAGATAAGCGAATTCGTCAAATGCATTATTGTAAATACTTGTAACTGAAGTGCCTAAATTTATGTATAATAAATTGTCACTGTTATTACTAAAATAACTTCTAATAAGTGTAGTTATAGATTCATCAGTTGTATAATATACATCATAATTACCATTGTTGTATACAGCATCTCTTGTTGGCGCATTAGTATCTTGGGTAAAAGTCACAAATGTCGGCACTATAGCACCTTTCTTTAATGCAATTGTTATTGTTGCATTTGGACTAGCATAACCAGATAGAGAAGCCATTATATGTTATAAATAATAATTATATTATTATTTATTGTAGAAAATCTATATACAATCTCATAAATTTGAAACATTATACCCATGTAAAGTTGCTGACTTGCAGTTTTTTATGCGGGAATATGAATGTTCATTATAAATTTAATCACCCAAAAATTAGAATTCGATTATATAGTGCGTGAAACTAACGTCTTGCGCGCATTACGTCCACATAGGAAGCGTTAGATTGGTCTCCGCCGTTTTTCAAATCGTTGTACAAGTGATTCGCTGATTTCAATTTGCGGTATTTTATGTAATCCGAGGAATCCGCAACAAATTTCACGTTGCACGTGGAAGATGGGACGCCGGTTCCATCGCATTGTGAAATAATGGATCCGATGCGGCTTTTCCATCCAGGGTAGGATGCGTTGACCTGATTCGGTCCTCCACAAACGTAATTTTTGCGCTCTAAAAAATCGCCTAAATTGTTGACGGCACGGAATGGAGTAACCACGCGCGACTTTCCATTGACACTACCAGTAGCATATCCAGTATTCCAGCCGTTTCGTAAAACACGGCGACTCATGACTTGTTCACTACTTCTGACATTATTGATAGTTTGCATTGGCGAAAATCCATCGAATGGTCCGCCACCTAAATTTGATCCACCTGACATAATTTATATATTTAATCATGATATTATTTTTATACGTCTAATATATATTTCTAAAATGTCATTTAATAAATCAAGAAGAATTTCAAACTCAAGTTCTGATATGGAATCGGACCGTTCGGAATCAAGATCCATGTCACGGTCCATTTCCGAATCAGATTCCGCTGCTGCAGCCTACAGTGCCTCCACCGTAAGTCCATCGGAAATAAAACACATCAACAATATGGACAAATTAATTCAAGCAAACCCACAATATGTCTATGACTCGGAATGTCTCCGTAAAAAAGCAAACTGGAGCAAGAGTTCAAACACCTATAAATTCGACCACCCAGATTTTGACCCCAAAAAACTCATGCGCGACATTCCCACCCATTCGTCTAAACTATCTGTGTTGCTCAAAAAAATAAAAGATTTAGACAAAAAAGACATGGAAAAAGATGGCCGCCTCTACAAGCATTTCATTTTCTCCGACGTAAAATCAGCGTCGTATGGTGCCAAACTCATCGCCGGTGCCCTCATGGCAAGTGGTATGCAAATGGGATACACTGCACCTCTAAAACAACAACCTATTGCACAAGAATCACAACAAGGTGGTAGAGAACCTACAAAGAAAATCTATGGTAAAATCAAGCTTTTGTCTGACGATGTTCTCCGTTCAACCAAAGGAAACAATTTTTTCTTATTGACTGCATTAGGTGTATATGACCAACCTATTACAGTTGCCATGAAAAAATCCATATTCAAGAAATTCAACGAACGTCCGGACAATGTTCACGGGGACTTAGCCCGTATTATTATTATGGATGGTGGCTACAAAGAAGGTGTCGATTTGTTCGATATAAAATACGTTCATATCTTTGAACCACCTGTCACTATGGCGGATCAACGACAAGTTATAGGACGTGGAACGAGAACCTGTGGTCAAAAAGGCCTGGAATTTCATCCTACACAGGGATGGCCTCTCCACGTTTTCATTTATGACGTGGAAATTCCCGAATCGATGCGTTTTCAAACCATGGGAACGGAGTCCTTGTTCGATTTGTATTTGAAATCCATGAATATTGATTTACGTATGTTCAATTTCCAACATGATTTAGAACGCGCTACTATCTATGGTTCCGTAGACTATCAGTTGAATCGTGCTATACATACCTTTTCGATTGAATCGCAGATGCCTGGTGGAGGACCGAAAGTGGCGCATCGACGCCGCATTGTGATTCGCGAAGATTTACCCGTTTTGAATTTACCGGAACAAATCGGAGAATTAGCGTTTCCTCCGAGGGACGCGAATGCTCAACCGATGGGACATGATGCTATGCGGGCCTATATTCGTCGCCATTTTTCTAAATTCAAATGGACCGATGTCAAAATGGAGAACAATTGTGCGCCTAAATCTGGCGGGGGCACTGGCGGGGGCACTGGCGGAGCCCATGAAATAATGAACTATACCCCCACCCAGGATTTCATTCGCCACTTTTTCACTCCTGAAAACCCCCTCAAAGGTATGCTGCTATTTCACTCAACGGGATCTGGGAAGACCTGCAGCGCAATTGCAGCGGCTTCGTCTGCTTTCGAAGAAACCGGTTATACCATACTGTGGGTAACGCGCACCACCCTGAAAACCGATATCTGGAAAAATATGTTTGACCAGATATGCAGTGAAACCATCAAAACCCGTCTGGAAACAGGGGATATAGCACAAATCCCCGACGAAAATGCAAAACGAATGCGTCTCCTATCAAAATCGTGGTCCATCCGCCCAATGTCCTACAAACAATTCAGTAATATGGTTTCAAAAGCCAATAATTTCTACAAAGCTCTCGTGAAGAAAAACGGGGAAATCGACCCGCTGAGAAAAACCCTCCTCATTATTGACGAAGCCCACAAACTATACGGTGGCGGCGATTTGTCCTCGATTGAACGTCCCGATATGAATGCCTTGCAGAATGCCATTCAACAATCCTACGAAATAAGTGGGCATAATTCTGTGCGATTATTATTGATGACAGCAACGCCTATTACACAAAACCCGATGGAACTCATTCAGCTCATTAATTTGACAAAACCGCTTACATATCAAATGCCACAAGGTTTCGAAGAGTTCTCGCGCGTGTATCTGGATGAATATGGCAGGTTCACCCCCGAAGGAGAACAACTCTATTTAGACAACATTGCAGGTCATGTGAGTTATCTCAATCGTGAACGTGATGCCAGGCAATTCGCACAACCTATTGTAAAATATGTGAAAACCTCACTGATTGAAAATGTAGACGACGCCATGAAATTCGACCGTGCTTATGTGCGGGCCATCATGGACAGTGAAATAGGGGATTTAAAAAAACAAATCGACGACGAGAACGCGAAAATCGACGATGAATTCCGCGAAATCAAGCCGGCAAAATTCGACTTTTTGAAAGACAAATGCGACAATTTCGAAGGCAAGGCTCTTCGCGAATGCAATAAAATCGTCCGGACAAATATTCGTGCTATAGTAGATGATGCTAAGGCGGCCGTGAAAGACGTGAAAGATGCAATCCAGGAATTGAAAGAACAGATTGGTGCGAAAAAAGAGTTGAAGCGGGAATTTGTTGAGAATGTCAAAACCAATATGGAAACCGCCCAGGAGGATTATGCCGATTTCAAAGATACCATGTATTACGCTATCAAAAAATGCGGCAAGAAAATCAATAATATGCAGGATTTACGCGATGCATTGAAAGACCATCCTGCCGTTGTTGAATTCGACCGTCAACTCGCCGAATTCGATGACGCGATCGAACAGTCGAAACAGAATTTACAAACCACGTTAATTGCTTATAAATCCCGCATGGAGGGGTTGAAAAAAATGATGCGAGAAGATTTGAGCGACCTGGAGAAAAATGTTGTCCGCGCGGTTATGAAAGACGAACGTAAAACAGCGAAACGTAGAACGACCGAACTCGAAAAATCCCACGCGGAGGGGGTCGCGGCAATCAACAAAACTCGCCGTTCGATTGAAAAGAAAAAACAGAAAAAAATCATGAAAATTCGTCAAACTATGCGTGAATATCTGAGCGAAGAGAAGAAAATCGCGAAACAGGTTGCAAAAGAAGAGAAGGCGTTGCGAAAAACCCAGCGAAAACAGGGATTGATCGTCGAAACCTTCAAAAATGACTTTATCAATGGGCTGGTGGACAAATATACGAAAGCCATTGACAGCGAGCTCACTGGATTAGGAGAAGCCATTGAAAATCAAGACCGCGAAAAGGCGGAGGCAAAAGAGGCCGCAAAAAAGGAAAAGGCAGAAGCGAAAGAGGTGGAACGTCGTCGTCGTGAACTTGCAAAACAAGCCGAAAAAGAACGAAAACAGGCCGAGCGCGAACAACAGCGCGAAACCCGTCGCAATGAAAAGGCGGAAAAACAGCGGGAAAAACAACTAGCAAAAAAGAACGCAACGCGTAAAAACACGTCGAAGTAGATACTATTGCACGAATATTTTTTACATAATTTTTTTACATAATTATATAATTATGTAAAATAAGGGGGATTATCGGGTAGATTTTCTGGATTTGCGTAATTTTTTAGATTTTCTGGCTTTTCGGGTAGTTCTCTTTTTTGGTTTTCCACCAGCAGCTGCTGCAGTTTTTTTTAGGGCATTAAAAAAAGATTTTCTACATGGATCTTCAACACTTCCTGACTTTCCACATAAACTTCCTGTTATATTTGCATCTTCAATTTCTTTTGCATATTTTTTTTCCAATGGTACTCCTGGTTTTAATGTTGCTTTTAATTTTTCAATAGTTGTTCCGGTTCTTGATGTTTGGAATCTCCAACTATTGGAATTTCTTATTGTAGAATAGTCGATTTTATATGTTTCTGAATCAATTGATATTGTTTCTTGTTTGTTATTTTTGTCGTTTGCAAACGCATCTATATCTAATGCAAATTTGTCTTTTAAATATTTTTGCATAACTTGGGAATGTGTTACAACGTGAATCAAAGAAGGTTCATTAGGCTTACCATACGTTTTATTTGTTTTCTCAAACCAATTCATAAATTCTATTAAATCACCATCTTTTTCAAAACCGTCTAATGCGTTGTTGGTTTTTTTTTTAAAATAATATTTAAAATTACGAATACCTCCAACAGTATCTACGATATTACATAGGGATTTGTCTATAATATAATCATTTTGCCGCGACATGTAACCAGTTGACACGTAAGTTTTTGTAAATTTTATATTTTGAGCTCCTTCATAATTTTGATCCTTTGGTAAATATAAATTAATAGTTGATGGTAATCCGTTATACCATTTTTTTGTAATTATTTTTTTCAATAAATTATTAAAATTGTCATTACTACCAGTAGTTTGAACAATAGATTCATTTTTATCAGATATATTTTTTAATGTAGTCAAAAATCTTAAAAATTTATTTGCTGTATGTGTAATATTTTTAGCATAATTACCTCTTTTTAGTTCATAATCAAATATTTTTTTCCCAATGTTTATTCCTGCCTCTTCTTGTATAGTTGTTGTCTCTTCTTTTAAATATGGAGAAATATATAAATTTAATTCTTCTTTATCACTTCCATATAACAAAAATGCAGTAATCCATGTTCTCAATAAATTTGAAACAAAAACGGTATTTGAGTTGAACTCTGCTGCATTGTCTTGTGATAATTTAATAGTATTAACTATTCCATATAAAGAAACAGATGGTTCAAAATCCTTTCCTTTCATTTTTCCCATATTAATATTATTGCAAGACATCATATGGCGCGTGAATTGATATGTATATGTTGATGGAACATCTTGACTGTTCGATGTAGTTGATGATTGTTGATTTGATTCTTCAGAAAACATTATATAAACTATATATTTTATGCAGATAATATATTGTTTTCGATTGTCCATGTCCCACAAAATTTCCTAAACTAGTTCCTGAACTAGTTTGCATTTTGATAACCATCTTCAGGAACGTTTTCCACTTCACCCCGCATTTTTATACTCGTTTCTTTAATTTTTTTGCCAATTTTTTTGTCATTATTTTTGCCTAAAAGTTCGCTTTTGAGGTTCGCTAATAATACATTTACATCAAAAATATCATTGTTTGTTTTATTATGCAATACTTTTATATATGGTTTTTTATTAATTCCTTCCAATAATTTCATTCGAATTTCATCTTCAAACGGCGAATCATTTATCAAATACATCAATAAATTATTGATCCATATCTGAAATCCTGCTGCGTCTGCATCAAATAATAGATCTTTTGCAGTAGCTTTGTCTTTAATAATAAAATATACCATATTTTCTAATTTTTCAAATTCATCGACTTGCATACCGCGAGGTGCGGTTGCAATGGCAGCTGTTGCTGCAGTGGCAGTAGGGATACCATCGCCATTAGCACCTCCTTTTGATATATAATAACTTTTATAATTAGCTATAATTGGTTGAATCTCTTCAAACTTTTTTTTGAACATGGCATATTTCACGCTCTCTAAATCTATTTGCCTGTTGTTTTTCTGTTGTGTCAGGTAGTTCTCTATGATTTTTATATACGCGTCTACCACTTTTGTTTGTTCATCAGATATAATCGCTTTCGAACCATTCCCACCATGGTTACGAACGGTTTTTCGATTTCTAAATTTGCGGGCACGCAGTTTACGCAGCTTGCGTTTCATTGTTTTCATATTTCTTTTCAAATTCATTCTATTATATACATATATAATTTGCCTGCAACAATATGCTAAATATTACTACCGCACTTTATCAAATAATTATTTGTTATAATATTTGTTGCGATATAACTCCATGTATTTATCGGGTATATCGACTTTCGTAAATAACTCGATTTTATCGTCTAAAGTCATGTTCTCTTCGAATCCGGAATCTCCTGTCAACATGGTAATATTGAAAAACAGGGAATACATACCACATTCAGTATTTTGTTTTTGATGGCGATGATGGTTCACTATTTTTTTTATTTTTAGGCTCTTCGCGGCGCCCTGTTTGACAATACGGTTCATCAATGTTTGAATTTCAGATGGTGGTGGATTACCGCCGCTGTCAAAATAAAATACAAATGGATGGTCGGGCGATAAATCCACAAAGAGAGACACCCAATGAGAACCTGGCATGTTATGTGCGTCTAAATTGAATACCATGCCCATTTTTATGATTTTGTTTTGCAATTGCGATTTGATATTGAGTTTGCAGAGTTCTTCCCAAACGCACACTGCAGTGTTTCCTGGAATGTTTTTCACCCAGTATAGTTTCGATGCTTTTACGCGTGCGTCAAAATCAATGGGAGAAGGGCCGATGAATTTGAAATTGCGGTAGGTTTGTTCATATTGTTTCATGACATTACGTATGTCTAAATCGGTCAACCATTCGTTTATGTTGGTTTTCCATTCTTTTGGTTGTTTCGGTGCGAAAACGATGTCTTGAATTTGTTTGCGGAGTTCTGTATTTTTGATGATTTCTAACCAGCAATCTTCTTTTGTGCAGTTTACAAGGCGCGAATTCAGCGTTTTCCATATGGCATCCGGGTTTGACCACGGGATATATTCGTGGGGTTTGTGGGATTTGTTATAGGCTTCTCGGATGGCATTGAGATGTTCAACCGTATAACATGTTTGCGCGGATGCTTTTTTATTAGAGACATATGGGCTGCAGTTTAGTTGTGCGGGTTTTCCGCCATGTGGTGCGCGCCGTCGCTGCGTATTTTTATTCGATTTTCTATTTTTACGGGTATTCATTGCGTGTTATATATACATATAATTAGATATATATAACATGAATATCATCGTTTGTGAGAACCTTTTCGAACAAATCCATCCAGTGTATTGCGGATAGCATTTTTTTTTACGACGGATGCACCCCAGTAAGACGTAGATGAGGCTATGTCGGGACTATTATCGTCGTCATTGTCGTCGTCACTCGTGGCATCAAAGTCATCTTTGTCCTGGTCGTGCATTTTCGATAGTTTTTCCATGTGGAAATGATTCAAGCAGGATTTCACGAATTGGTCGAACGATTCATTGATATCGGTTGTAATTTGTTTTTCTGGGGAGTCTAACAACACCAAGAACATGGTTTTTATTTTTTCGCGGTTTTTAGCGATTTTGTCTATGAATTCTTGTTGCGCGGAATATTTGACAGGGTCCGTTTTTGCTAAATATTTTTTGTAATGGGTTTTATTCGAAAACATCTGTAAGGTTAGTTTATCGAATTCGGATATGGAATCCTGTGAGAATTCTGGTGTATGAGATTCTTCGTGGCTATGTTCGAACATTTAAATACTCGGGATATTTATATTTCCAGCGTTTTGCATATACGCAGAAATACCACAATATACACAAACACTAGTAGGAAGAATATGAATAAATATCATATGGGTTATCGTGGACCGATAATAAGCAAGTTCTCTTTCTACTGTATTCGGATTCGTATAATCCAATGAAAAATACCAGTATGTCCCAGTATACGGAACACGTTTATTATTGTATTTCATTACTTGATGATAAAATATATACTCGTTTCCTGCAAATACAATGGCACATACAATCGCAGTGAAATACCACAACGCCCAATGTTCACGCATAAACCGATGAATGTCAAAAATAGATACATGTGCAAATGTTCCATTTACAAATAAAATATCAATCGTTTTGACAATTCCTCTATATTGAACTCGATTCCAGTGCAATATACTAGAAACATACAATCCTGTCAGTAGATAAAATAACCGATTGTATTCATAGATATATGCCAAATACCATACCAGTAAAATAAATTGAATAGACACAAATGCATTACGGGATATATGTTGTGGTATCAATATAATATCATCTGTATGTTGCTTGAACATTCCTTACAAATAATTGTAAGGATATATTTATACAATTTTCAAAAAATATAGAAACATCATTTATACAATAGATATGTCACTATACATTCATCCCGAAAATCAAACGTTGTTGTGGAATACCCTCCAGAAAAATCCGAAATTTCAGAATCTCACCATCAACAAACAAGAATGGTTTTCATCTATTATCAAGGCGTTCTATGAAAAAATACAATATCTTCCTCCATTGACTACCCAGGAGCTCCTACAAATCAACCGACAAACGATTTCGTATATGATGGAAGAAATCAATGCTCTTCTGGTAGATCGCCCGAAATTCGCAGAATCCAAAAAAGTCGTCAGCGATTTCAACACGCGTCAGCAAGAATACGAATCGGCACTGAAACCGAAACTACCGCCCATCGCAGATTTCTCCGAAAAAATAAGCGACGATGCCATTCAAAATATGGACGAATTGATCCAACAACAAATCCGTCAACGAGATTACGACGTTGAAAAAGCCAAAGAACGATTACCACCTCCCCCTGTAGCAAACACAATCGCCCCCACACCCCTACAGAGCAATAGTATGAATGATTCTGTATTCAAAGATACCGTCGACACGAGAATGACGAAAATTGAACAAACTCTGGAACAACTCCATAAAACCATGGAGAAAATCCTTGCCAAGTTCTCGGATACAGAAACGCGACCCGCCGAACCAATTGCATCATCCACCACGCAACATGCTGACTCAGCACTTGAAAATAAATAATCACCTAAATGAACATAAAAACGAATCCCCTAATTGTGTTATATGTATCGTATAATACAATTATTACTGATACTCAGTAATGGTGGATTAGGTCTATCGAACGCACTGCTACTTCCATCCACCGTGAAGCAAGCCATGAAATTTGCAAACATGCTCCCAAAAGAATCCTATAGCACATTGATGCACAAAATAGATGAAAACCAGGTTTCCGAAATCATTTTTTCCACAAAACTCGATACCGTTGTATCTCATGAATCCACAACTACCGGCGATTTCCTCCACGATTTCGCTATTACAAAAATCAACCCTTTTGTAGTGAATACTATAGCGGACAATGCAGCCACCCATGGTATTCAAACTGATTTTTTGCAAAACACCGAACAAAATTCCATCATAGACACTGCGGGGGCGATTTTGAATGGTTTAAGCAATTTCATTTTCCCGATTTTGTTATTGACCTATGTGATTGCTTTTTTCCGTTCTCGTGGACCGGGTGGTGGTGGCCCTATGGGACCTATGGGACCTATGGGCGGTGGATTCCCGGGAACATTGCGCAAGGACATTATGGAAGCCAAAGAAAACATGCAAAAAGCCAATATTAGTTTGTCCAGTTTCGCAGGAAGTCAGGAAATCATGGAAGAATGCACAGAAATCGTATCGTATTTGAAAAATTCCACCTTGTATGAAAACGCCGGTGCGGAAATTCCCCGCGGTATTTTATTAGAAGGTCCACCAGGTTCCGGAAAAACCTTATTAGCAAAAGCCATTGCAAGCGAAGCCGATGCGAATTTCGTCAGTATCGCTGCGAGTGAATTTGTCGAGGTGTTTGTCGGTGTAGGTGCGTCGAAAATCCGCTCCCTTTTTGAAATGGCGCGCAAAAACCGTCCATGCATTTTGTTTATCGATGAAATCGACGCCGTAGGTAGACAACGGGGTGCCGGTATTAACATGGCAAACGATGAGCGCGAACAAACCCTGAATCAATTATTAGCTGAAATGGACGGGTTCGGTGATAATACCGGTATTTTAGTGATGGGTGCAACGAATCGCAAAGACGTGTTAGACCAAGCCCTTCTTCGTCCCGGACGTTTCGACCGTATTTTGACCGTGCCATATCCCGACCGAGATTCCCGCAAAGCCATTTTGAAAGTGCACGCACGCAACAAGAAACTCGCCGATGACGTGAATCTCGATTTCATCGCAGAATTGAGTGCCGGGTTTTCGGGAGCACAATTGAAAAATCTCTTGAACGAGGCCGCTATTTATGCAGCCCGCGAAGGTGAAAGCACCATAACAACCAATAATATTCTAAATGCCCTCGACAAACTCATTGTGGGCTTAGTCAAAAAACAGGATATCCGTTCGGAAGAATCCCTCCGCCGAGTTGCTATCCACGAGACCGGACACGCGTTGCTTGCTGCTAATTTCACTGAATATTTCGAATTGAAAAAAGTGACAATTCAGAGCACATACAATGGTGCGGGCGGATACACGATTTTCAATGAATATCCGAATATAACGGACAGTGGTCTCTATACCAAAGATTTATTGAAAAAACGCTTGATTGTAACCATGGGCGGAAAAGCCGCCGAATCCGTCGTCTATGGCGATGACCATGTTTCATTAGGTGCCGTTCAAGATTTGAAACAAGCGAATTCGCTCGCCCAACAAATGATAGGGAACTATGGCATGGGTGACAAACTCGAGGTTTTTTACAACGAAAATGTGGGTGACTCCCGCAATCCATTTTTAGGCCGTTCCATGGCGATGGGGGGCGGATATTCCGAAAACACAAAAACCGTCATGGACAGTGAAAGTCTGAATCTAGTAGTCAATGCATACCAGGAAGCAAAACGCATTTTGACGGAAAACCGAGACGCCATGGATATAATGGTGCAAACTTTGTTGAAAAACACGACTATTCTGGGTTCAGATGTCAGAAAATTGATGTAAATCTTTTGTAAATAATAATTTACAAAAGATACGAAACAACAAGACAACAATGACACAACTACTCAATGCCCTCTTTCAGTTTGTAACGTTAATGACCGTAAAACACAAAATCGATGATTCGCATGGACTCAAACATAGTATGGATGTATTACATTTTGCGAAAAACATTTATGATTCCGAGGTCCTAAAAAACACCTGTTTACGAGAACCAGAACAAGAACGTGTTATATATATTTCTGCAGTTGTCCATGATATGTGTGATAAAAAATACATGGATGAATCATTAGGGATTGCTGAAATTCGCGATTTCTTGCAGGGCACACGTCTAGTGGAAAACCATGAAATCGATGCCGTCGAAAATATTATTTCTACTATGTCATATTCTACCGTAAAAAAACGTGGATTCCCCGATTTAGGCAAATATCAACATGCCTATCATATTGTTCGCGAGGCGGATTTATTGTCGGCCTATGATTTTGACCGATGTATGGTGTATAGCATGCAAAAGCAACATACGAATTTGCACGATGCATATTTGCATGCTCGCGAATTGTTTCACACCCGGGTTTTGAAACATGATAAAGATTCGCTGTTCTTTACTGATTATTCGAAAGAATGTTCGAAAATGCTATACAAAAAAGCCATACGTCGGATGACTGTGTGGAAAAAAATAATAGGGAAATAAACGATGTAAATAGTGTATGTATATAGTAAGAAAATGGAGGACATACCCCCCGAGAAAATAATAGGGGATAATTTTGATGATAGTGCAATAGACGTCGACTACGACAACGTTGCTCTAGATGATGTCACGTCAATAGCATCTGATATTACAAAAACGGTTTATTTTATATGGAATAATTACCATTTTTTATGCTTGACAACGTTGTTTTTTTTGCTGCCCCTTGTAGCATTTTTGCTGAAAAAACTGGGCGTTTTCAATATAACAAATTTTTTACCTGTGTACGTGAGTGAATTCATCACGATTGAGTATTTGCTAGTGGGGTTGATTTTTATTAATATTATTATGTCCTTGTTGTTTTGGAGTAATCCGGTGGACGGATCTATTATACACATTTTCGATGGTTTTTTCGCGAAAGTTTCGTTGATAACCTTTGTTTTTTATACGCTTTTTTATAAGCAATTGTCGACTTATGCAATAATTGTATATTTAGGGATATTGTTTTTGTCGTTGCTGTTTGCCGGATTAAGTCATTATTATTCTTCGCAAGAATGGTGTTGTAATTTGCATGTGATTTTTCATGGGTGTATGCATTTTTTCTTTAGTTTAGGTGTAATCATGGCATTAGCATAAATATATAACTATAGTATATAATGGCAAAATCATCTCAAACAAAACGTCGATTCACTAGAAAAAATTCTGGAAAAATGTCGCGCAAATATCGTAAAAAAACTATGTGGTGGGGAGGGGCTGAAAAAACTACTACAAAACAAGAAGAAAAACAAAAAATGACAGATATTTTGAGTGCAAGTAAAGAAGAAATATTCAAATCAGACAAAATATCAACGCAACCGTGCAATGATCCTGAATACAAAGAAATAGGTGTTATTCATAAAAGTGAATCGATTGCTGTGAATATTTTACGTGATTTCGGAACCGATTTTTTCAATGCATTTGGTAGGCAAGGGTTTGATAATTCTATTTATGACCAATTGCGCAATACCTGTTTTCAAAAATTGCAAGATTCGATTACCGATAATCAAAGAATATGCAATGTTCGTGCAGATATTGAACGCGACAAATCATCAATATACATGCACGTATATGGTACGTTGATGGAAAACAAAAACATGGGTAGCGAAAAGGAACCTATTGTCGAAGAAAACCAGGAAGAATCTGCTGTCGAAGAAAACCAGGAGGAATCTGTTGTCGAAGGAAACAAAGAGGAATCTGCTGTCGAAGGAAACAAAGAGGAATCTGTTACCGAAGGAAACAAAGAGGAATCTGTTACCGAAGGAAACAAAGAGGAATCTGTTACCGAAGGAAACAAAGAGGAACCAAGAGACAAACGAGCAATTTAAACCCTTGAAGATTTGAAATGGGAACGCCATTAGGCGTCTATTTGAAATTTCGTGGGCAATACGTGAAGATGCGCATGGGACAATTGTCCCATTTCAAATCTTCAAAGGTATAAATCTGCAAAGGTGTAAAAATCAATTCTTAATTGAAAATTTCATCCCCTATCACATTGACGCCTTCATCTTTAATTGCCTCTTTACCAGTTTGCTGAATATCAAAGTTAACTAATACATTAATTGCATCATCACCATCTTTTAGTGGCGTATATGTTGATTTATTCATTGTGACTGTATTGCTTATATTTGTGTAGTTGTTTTTTTTTATATGTAATTTTTCACCATCATTGTACAATATTTTTGGTTTAATTTTGTAATAACCAGGCTTAATAGTAAAATTAGTTAAATTTTCCAAAGTGCGCGTTATTACATACCAATTATATTTCCCATTATTTTCTATTTTCACAATGCTATTAACAATGTAATTACCAATTTTCATTATGACATCAGATATGACATCAGAAGCCTGTTCATTTTCATCTAGATAAATAAAAAATTTAGGTGTCATGATTTGGTCGGTATTTTTAAATAATAAAAAATTATTTGGTGTAAAATAGTTTATTTTATATTTTTTATCTTTAACGTTAATAGTTGTTGTGTAATAATATTTTGTATCTTCATTGTTCTCATCTTTTGCAAAAAAATTACCAAAAAGATTGCCTAAAAAACCTCCACGCATTCGTTTTGTTACGCGACGTTTTTTTCCGCGCAAATTTTTTTTACTATGCTTATATTTTTTCATATATATATTATATTATCTTATAAATAATTTTGTCTTGAATTCATACAAAATTTATTAATTTTACTATATAATAGGCGTTTTACATGAGAAAAGATGTAAATAAATCTAATTATACAAAATTATATTTATTTTTACTATCTTTTTTTTGATGAAAACATGTATGGATATGCAAAGGAATATACAACATATAATATTACAATCAAAACGATAATCATAATCAACATGTTGAAAAATTTGACAAAATTGCAATAATAACTATTATCGGAATCTTTGCATGTAACAGTTGACCCAAAAAACCCGAAAACACCAGTGCCTAAAATACCGCCATTACCTGTGGAAATTCCCCGTCTTCCCATTTATATATTATTTGTATAAAAAAACACTCCCCTGTAGAAACTAGCGCCTAAATTATTCTTCTAATCCTAATAGTTTATCGATTTCATAAGTATCCAGCCCCTGTTTTTCCATTTCTTTTTTTCGTTTCAACAATGCCTTTTTATCACCGCGTGATAATTCCTTTTTCACAGGAGCGACTTCGATTTTATTCCCTAAAGAATCGAATTTATCTTCGACTTCATTAAAATGCAATTTTTTCGCATTCTCTTTTTCCGCTTTTTTACGCGCCTTTTCGACTTCTTCCATCCATTCTGAACCGAAAACATTCAAATTACCAGAATCCAGCAACCATTTTTCAGGACAAATTTCCTTGTAAAATTCTTCATTGTGTGAAATCAACAACAGCCCGCCTTTGAATGTTTTTATTGCACCCGTCAATGCACCCAATGAATCTCTATCCAAGAAATTAGTAGGTTCATCTAAAATCACTACGTGGGGTAAATTCCACATGCACGCACCCAGCACGATTTTCACTTTCTGACCACCCGATAACATACCTATTTTACTATGTTGTGCAAACTGTGCGTCCAATCCGAAATTGTCTAAATGTTTCTGGATTTCGCCCGTGGTCAATTTACGTTGACCCAACATATTCTCCATCGCCAGTTTTTCGTCAAATTCTTTCACCATCTTTTCATACCCCATTTCAATCAATTCCGTTTTCACAAACCATTGCGTGATTTCGCTTTCGGATTTGCATTCATATTCATTTTCACGTTTACCAGTTCGGCGACTCAATATTTCCGCAATGACTAAATATTTATTGTCCTTTGCTTTTTGTTTGATTGCAGCGACCTCTTCTTCTGATAAGGTCAAACTATCCTTGCTGATTTGCTCCTTATCATATCCACTGCGATAACGCCACATGATATATTCCACCGGTGTTTTATCCAGATGATTCTCAATATGGTGAAAGGCATGCTGTGCAACATAAGCAACACGCACATTCGGATGTCTTTCAATTGTGCCCTGGTTCGGTTCTAATTCACCAACTAAGATTTTAATCAAGGTCGATTTACCAGCACCATTCACGCCCACGATTGCTACACGGGATGCCATAGATACTTGAATGCTGACATCAATCAGCTGTGGTTTCGGTGCACTCGGATACTGGAAATAACAATTTTTCATTTTCAGCACCGATTTCGTGAGGGATTTCACACCGTCTAAAGGTCCGGGTTCTGGAAACGAAAACGAGAGGTTTTCATTGGTCAATTCATAGTATTGCTTTGCCTCCGGTTTCTGTTTTACGAAATCCGACAAGTTTCCTCGATAGAATTTCAACTTCAATCCTTCATAATGTGTTATATTTGTGCATACTGCGTCTAAAAAGCGAGTATCGTGGGAAACAATGAGACACGTGGTTTTTGTCAAGCCTTTCAAATAATCGACTAACCATTTGATGGCAAACTGGTCTAAATGGTTCGTAGGTTCATCTAACAGCAGCATGTCTGGATTCAACAACATTGCGCGAGACAACGCTAATTTCATGCGCCATCCGCCCGATAATGCAGTGACGGGACCATGTATCATATTATCTTCGAATCCGACCTGTCGCAAGCCACTGACAATGTTTTCCTCGGAGATTCCACCATGCTCAATGACTTTTTCATCATTTTGTATGTATTGCAATACACTCAATTCGGAATTATTTCCCTGAATATCGTGTTCTACATAAACACTTTTCAAGCTCTCCGGGAATTCTTGCAGATTTTTATTTGCAATAGCTTTCATCAACGTGGATTTACCAGCGCCGTTCGGACCGACTAACCCGTATTTTCTGCCGATTTTTACTTTGAAGGGGGTTTGATGTAGCAACACACGAGTTCCATAGGCTAATGAAAAGACGCAATCGCATAGGTTTTCCTCGTCGTCCTCTGGGTTAAATTCTTCCACGGTGATGGTGCTGATAATCGTGCTGGCGATTTTAGCAGTCGCAGCTTCTACTGAGCAAGCATCATCTATAACACATTTCAAATAAGGGTGTATGCAGGAGTGCCATAGCGATTCATCTTTGATTTCGTGTTTGACTAAATTCCATATCAAATCAATGGAATAATCCACCAGCGCCATGTTCTCGCCGACGTCGCCAATATTGTCTAAGAAGGTTTTGCGGCAATCTTCTAACGTATACGATTCTAAGGATTTGTTTACGCCTAAATCGTAGACGGCGGTCAAAACATTTCGGGAATTTAGACAAACATTACGGATTTCCACCTCGGCGATTTCTTCGTAGCCTTTTGTCAATACGGGTTCAAGAATAGGATAAAACATTTTTGCATACACTGGGTTTTTCAATAATTTTGTCAGGGTTTCTATGACAACCGCTGCACGTCGTTGATAGACCATTTTGCGTTCTCTCATCGATTTAATCAAAAGAGGAATTAACAATCCCATGGTAGGTATGTCAATATCGTTTACAAAAGGTGTCGATACGAGTGCATCTAATGCTTTCTGGGTTTCTTGAACAGGATTCATATAACACGCAATGACAATCGGTATCAAATGTTTTATATCGACGTTTTCAATGGTGCTACAAACATTTTGAAAACATTCTATAACACATTGTTTGACTTTAGGGTCCTGGGATACAGTGATTAGTTGATTAATAATTTCTGGCATGTTTTGAGCAACAATGGACGGATGATGCTTTGCATAAGCACTCATCAATTGCAATGAGAATTGACGGATTTGCCATTTCATAGAAATGAATCCTGCGAACAAAAACGGGGCGATTTTTGTGAAGGCATATGGATTGCTTTTCTGGATGATTCGTTCTCCTGCAAGCAACGCAGATTCGTATTTTTTACTGTCTAGCGCGGATTGTATAATAGAATCCATTGTTTTGATGAGTTCGGGTTCCATATGGGGCTCCGATTCGGAATTTTGTATAATAGTATTGATTTTTTCATCGGTAGATAGGTCTGTGAATTTTGACATTCTGGTTGGGCCTAATAATTATAATGTATAATACTCTTTATGTTTTGTCTGTGAAAATAATTTTGTTTGTGCTGACGTGGCATCTTCTTGTTGGTTTGGTGGAGAAGTTTAGGCGAAAGTTGTTCGAAAAGAGAACGCGGGGTTCATGGTTAACGTAAATTAGGTAATTTTAGGTAATCGTAATTTAAAAAATTGATTTAAATATAGTATAAGTATATACTTATATAACTAAAAATGGGTAAATATAGTTGCGAAAAATGCGGAAAGGAATTTGCCCAAAAATCTCATTATACAGCGCACATCAATAAAAAAAATCCATGTGTAGTTGACAGTAAAATAAAAGAAATGATAGACGACGCTGTTACACAAAAATTAATTGAAATCAAAAAAACTATTTCTTCAAACGAGGTAATTAACAATTCTGAAATTGTCTATGACAATACTCTCGTTAAAAACATTTCTACCAATAAAATACACATTCCAAAACCCATTTTAAAATGGGTTGGTGGAAAAACACAAATAATAGAAAAACTTATCGCGGATTTTCCAATTGAAATGAACAATTATCGCGAAGCATTTTTAGGCGGAGGTAGCGTTTTACTAACATTATTATCTTATGTAAAAAATGGGATTATAAAAATACATGGTAATATCTATGCATATGATTTGAATGAACCATTAATTTATGTTTACAAAAACATACAAACTCACCATAATGAACTTTACGATACGCTACAAAATATCATTGCAGAATTTAATAGTTGTGGTGATGGAACCATTAATAGAATGCCTGCAAACATAGACGAAGCAAAGATCGCAAAAGAAAATTATTATTATTGGATACGGAGTGAATACAATAAATTAAACAATAAAACGAGTATACAAGGTTCTGCTATGTTTATATTCTTGAATAAAACTTGTTTTAGGGGTGTATTCAGAGTTGGTCCCAAAGGATTTAATGTTCCATATGGACACTATAACAATCCAGAAATCATGAATAAAGACCATCTAGAAGAAATACATAATTTAATACAAAATGTAATATTTGAACATTGTGATTTTAATAAATCACTGACAAACGTAGAACCAAATGATTTTGTATACCTTGACCCTCCATATGCTCCAGAAACAGATACTTCGTTTGTAGGATATACTGAAAATGGGTTTAATATAGAACATCATAATAATTTATTTGAATTAATACACAATTTAACTGAATCAAATAAAAAAATCATGTTAAGTAATGCGGATGTAAGTTTAGTGCGCGAAAATTTTACGACTGAAAAATACAATACATCATCGATTTTATGTAAAAGGTCAATTAATTCTAAAAATCCTGAAGCAAAAGCAAAGGAAGTTATTATAAAGAATTATTGACTATAGTTTTGACAATATTGGCAATATAAACTCACTGAATTTTACATATTCAATATTCCATGACCTCGCTAAATCCAATATCTGTTGGGTTTTTTTTGTAACATTTTCACCAAAATATTTAGTCTTACCATGTGTAAATTCGTATTCTTGGTTGGCTACGCAAATAATTTTCAATGGTTTTCCGTATAATAGTGGTATTTCTTGATATTTGATAAAGGTTCCAAGAACTTTTTCACCAGCCGTTCCAGCAACCCACCAATTTGAAGTTTTTACTTCATACATATAGTTGTCGCCTTCCCAATCAGGTTCAAATCCACCTTTAGGTTGCGGTTTTCTCGGGTTTTCTCCAAGCAAAACAAGAACATCATACACGAGACGCTCCCCTAATAAAGTTGTCCATTGTCCATTATTTACTTGTCCTATCATATCATTACCCCATTTTTTTTCATCATTTTTTGATTTATCGATTTGGTTTTTAACTGTTTCACCATTTTTTTTTGTAATACTATTTTTTGTAATATTGTTTGGTTTTGTTAACGCCCATTCTATGCGTTCTTTCAAATTTCTGTTCGCACCGCCAGCAACCGTTCCCATGTTTTCTTCTGTTGCGTTTGTTTCAATCATTTTATAAAATAAAAACCACTATTTATGTTGCAATGTATTTCAATTTTGTCTGCAATAATAATGATATGAAAAGTATTTACAAGAATTTTCGCCAGAAATCTTTTTTGAATAATCTCATGATTTTTATGTTATAGTTTGAACTATCTACTTGTATGGCTTTTTTTATTTCTAAAAACTTAGGACTACGGAATGCCTTCTCAATAAGCGGAATATTTTCAGGTGTATCGACTATTCCACTACCCCACTGTGAAATACCATATTCGCCTTTGATATCATTGCAGAACCCCGCGCCATTTGTAAAGATGAATTTAGGAATACCGTAATGACCCTTCGAAGTGATGTTACTCCATGACAGTGCGAGTTCGCCCTCCTTTTTAATCGACAAGACAACTGGATGAACGTGTGTCTCCGTTTTCACTTTCGACATCCACTTACGTCTTACTTCATAATCACTTTCACTGTGAATAATCTCGACAGGGGCTTCGCCGTTTTGCACAAACAAGGATTCTATAACACTAAATTGCATATTAGGAATAAAAGACCACTTTCGCAAATCCACGGTTTGAACAATGCCTTCTTCATCTTTGATGATGGTGTTTTGTGTGTACGGAGTCTTTCTCAAGAGATACCAGTCATATCGTGTGGAACATTTGAAGGTTTTTTGTCCATCGTCGAAATTGTGGATTTCTAAATAAACCAGCTGGTTCTCCATCATCTTTTTCAAAAGGGGGTGGTCGAGTTGACGCCATACGGATGGATTCACATACAACAAATATCCACCAGGCTTCACCCATTTATCAATACCGACTTCGACGAAATTCTTCCAGATATTGTGTCCAGTGCCTTTGTTTCCAGTGTCGTCATTGTATGGAGGATTTGCAATGACTGCGTCGAATTTGATGTGGTCCCATTGTGTCATAGTAAGACTGTTTCCTACATGAGAATGGAATTTCCAGGCATCGGTGTCTTCAAAATCTTCGGAATCGATACCACAGTAACTTTGAACATGGCATTTCAGCAATTCAGTAGTGATAAAGACATTCATGGCAGTCAAATCGGCGTAATACAAATGGTCGATAATCAATTTGCAACGGTCGACTTCGTCTGAACAGAAGGTTGCGAGTTCTGTATACATTTTGTCGAAAAGACCGAGGACGAAATTGCCTTTTCCGCAACATGGTTCGAGAGTTAATTTAGGCGATTCATAAAAGTTCTCTGGGAGTTTTTCTAACATATCTTGAACTAAAAACTCGGGAGTGGATACTTCGGCGTTTTTGCGTTTTTCCTCTTTCGATGGAATGAAATGTTTAGCAATCAATTCGCGGAGTTTATCAGGAGGAGCATGTGAATATATTTCACGAATGTTGTAAGCTATTTCTGCGTTGTTGTCGATAATGCTGGACATTATATGCGTAAAATATTGGTAACACTTTAAGTTGGTTTCATTGAATTCAATTTTTGAGAACTTTTACTACGTTCTCCTTGAGAATTTGCGGTTTTTATTTTTAGTATATTTTGACCGAGGGTTGATATAGAATATATCGGTGATATAGGTAAATATCTAACAATATACTTCATTGAATAATATATATACCAGACATACAAAACTTTATATTACTAAACCATGTAAATATTTGTGTTATATATTATTATAAGACAAATCAACCTATGACACTTTTAGACAATGTATTTTTTATTAATTTAGAAAAACGCCCAGACCGACTTGCACATGTCACCACCGAACTCGCTAAAATAGGCGTCCACGGAGAACGTGTCAATGCAGTTGAAACCCGGGATGGTGCAGTAGGATGCACAATGAGTCATATAAAATCACTGGAGCTCGCAAAACAACGCAATTTACCACATGTTTTCATTTGCGAGGATGATATTACATTTTTGAATCCGCAACTTTTGTTGGAAAACATTGCTAAATTCGAATCTTCTGGATTGGATTGGGAAGTTCTCATCATCGGGGGGAACAATGTCCCTCCCTATGTGCAAATATCGGATTTTTGTATTCGTGTCAGTAATAATCAAACCACGACCGGATACATTGTCAAACAAGAATTCTATAACACTCTTATCGCGAATTTCACAGAGAGTGCAATACGATTGATTCGAGAACCTGCGAAGCGAAAAAAATATGCCATTGATATATATTGGAAATCACTGCAAACCAGTGGTAAATGGTATATGATTACTCCTCCGACAGTAGTGCAATACGAAGATTATAGTGACATCGAAAAACGCAATGTAGACTATCGTGGATTGTTGTTGGATTTAGACAAACCATGGCTGTTTCAACGCCCTGCTCCCATGACATTTTCATCCATTGGTCAAGTGCATAAATGAAGACAATACATTCTTGTTTTTTTCGGCATAGGCCATCGTCTGCAAATTGGATTGATGTTGACGTTGCATCATTTTTGCTTGCATTTCACGTTCTCTGGATGCAAGCATCGCTTCGGCCTGTTGTTTTTCAATGGGTTCTCCTAAATTACTTCGTTCTCTTGAAAAATGGTCGACGGAGGAATATTTAGGCATTTTTGAATAATCAGATTCACTCACCGCGAACACGGTTTGGTCCTTATGAACTTTTCGTAAATCATCGAATTTTAATTTACTAAAAGGGTCGCACGATACATAGTGGTCATTTGCGTCGTCATCTTCATAGAAATTTCCTCCATGAACCCCAGAAGAATTCATTTCTGAAACGCCTAAATATTTCACCATCCCCTGGTTTTTCTGTTTGATGTTCTCGAATACTTCACCGATTTGTTTCGCATTGGTTGCCGACAAATTATCATAGATTGGATCGTTCGAAGAGAACCAGGCGTTTTTGTCGGCATCGGGTTTTTTCACCATGTTTTCTTCGAAGAGTTGGTTGAATTTTTGTTGGAATCCAGTGGAACCCATTTTTTCAATGACTTGATTGATTTGTCCGGTCGTTGATTTAGGCACATTTGGTAAAATATATTGAGAGTTCTCTGGAGTAACTTGGATATCTTGTCGATGTTGATGATTGTAGTATTGCACAACGACGTCCAGTGCTTTTTTGTAAAATAGAAAATAGCTGGCATCTAAACGTGATTTATCTGGATGCAACATGAGAACCTTTTTTTTAGCGTATTTGAGTTGTTCTAGTGTAATAGTGTTCTGCGCATTCATATCAAATAGGCCTAACAATTCATCTAACGAATATTGTTGTATATCTAAATTATGTGGTTTTGATTGATGGTTCATACTAGGAGTTGTGAAAAATATGGATTTCTGACAACGCGTTTATGAATTCATCTATGTTACAAAAGTATATAAACATAAGGTGGGTTATTTGTTTATAGTATAATGGCACGAACAATCTTGACGGAAATCAACAGTGTCAAAGATTTTTCAGAAATATTAGAATCGAATCCTGGCATTGTGATTATAAAATTCGGCGCAGAATGGTGCGGTCCATGTAAAAAGATAGAAGCGCAAGTCCATGCCTCTATGAATTTGATGCCGGACAATGTTCAGTGTTATATCATTGATGTCGATGAGTGTTTTGAAATCTATGCCTATTTGAAATCGAAGAAAATGGTCAATGGAATTCCGGCTATTTTAGCGTATTATAAGAATAATAATAGTTACATTCCATCCGATAGCGTATTAGGGGCGCATTCTGATGAGGTTGATTTGTTTTTCAACCGTTGTTTTGTAACTGCCAGTAATTAATGAATTGTATAAATTTACAAAATAATTGTAAATTTATTTGATGATGGATGACGAGTGCTAAAAAATCAGTTCTACGTTTTTTTTGACGACTTTATTTTTTTACTGGTTTTTCTGGTTTTCATATTTGTTTTTTTGGTTTGTTTTCCTTTTGTGCGTTTTTTAGTTTTTGATTTACCTCCTGGGGTTTTTTTATCCATGGATGTCTCGTAATCATCGCCATCTTCATTGGATTGTGGTGGAGCACTCGGTTCAACTTCGTTCGTTTTTTCACTGTTTTCGTAACGCTCGCTATTATCTGCATTGTAGTCTTCTTCCTGCTCGGTATCGTCGTATTCTTCTGGTTCTGCTTCTTCTTCTGCAGGCTCTTCTGTCGGCTCTTCTGCAGGCTGTTCTGCGGGCTCTTCTGTTGTTTTGTTCGTTGAAAAACTCGATTTTAATGAATCCAGTATGTTCATACTATCTGTTCCAGGTTCATCTGGTTTTCCGTATGCTTCGCTGTCAAAAATTGTAATAGCTGCTAAAATAACACAAGTTGCGCCTATGGCACCATATGTCAACAAAGATAAATTATTTATTTCCATGGATGTATACTTAATATATACGAATATTTTCTTTCTGCTACCACTCGCTAAATAATATTCCTTTGAATATTTCAGACATATATTTCGAATTTTGTGAATCGCTGTTTTTTTCGTGTTGTGTTATATGTTCTATTTTTTGTGATTCGCTTATTGTAGGGTTTTCTAATATTTTCAATAATGCATATTTGCGTGCGTTCATAGTTATCTGTTTCAACAATTCCGGCTGTGTATCATTCAGCATACGTTCATCCACGCCTTCTACCACTTTGCGTTTCAATAAATACCTATCCATCAATAACTGCTCTAATTCTGCAGTAGTGTCGGTATAATCATTTTTCTCTATGTGTAAATCTGGCAAATCAGGAAACGCAATACTGTCTCTACAAACGCAATCCATTTTAGCTTTATGTCCCATCAGAAATAATTGCAGTAAACAGATAAATCTTATCATATGATAACAATATATAATAACAATATACAACAAAATAGCTATATATTGTTTTTGGTTTGGTTTGGTTTGGTTTGATTTTTGGTGGCGTATTCGTTGATTTATGAATTTGCCGATTGTCTTGCCAAGCGCTCACGGTTGAATTTTTCATACCATTTATCTTTTGATGATTGAGAAACGGTGGCATTCATATGTTGTTCAAATTGCTCCGGTGTATCAAAAAAACATATGTTATTGTCTTTGCATTCACCAGTAGACATTGCAATTTTGAAAAAAATGTCTTCGTCTTTGCTTCCGACTTTGAATCCAGGATAATAAGAGCCGCCTATAGCACCTCTTATTTTTGACCCAGGAAAAATAGGCGAACTATAGAATTCAATCGATTTTTTCTTGTTGTCGATTATGCGATATATCTTATGATATCCCTTATCCATTTTTTTGATTTCTTCGAGCATTTTTTTTTGTTTTTTCGTGACTTCATTGGTAGTATTCGAATCTGAATCGGAAAAAACGTCAACCATTGTGATGTTTTCTGCTGAATCATTCATTTCTTCAAGTAACCCCATTTCAGTATACATAGTAATATCTATATGCGCTTACAATAATCTGAGGATTAAGATTGCTTGTTACTATACATATAGGGTATTTTTTAAGTTATTTACATAAATATAATTGTAACGCCTATACAAACTATATTGCGCAATAAAATATATGATATTTTGTATATAATCAATATCATGTATCAACAATTTCAACGTATTATTTCGGATTTAACAACTATAACACCTTTAGAGAAACAAAAACATCAGGCACAAACTATCCAAACTTCGGAACATGACAAAACGGAAGAACATGAACTATATCACGAACTTCCGCTAAATTATGCGAACCCAAAAGATGCGAATCAATATCATGTAATGGATACCACATATGAATACAAAAGTGCGAATTCTAAATCCAGAGAATTTTATTATTTGCAAGATGAACTGAACAAACAGTTTGATTGCCAAGGAACAAGAACGGTTCATTTGTGTATTTTTGCATTCAATGATTCTTGTTCCTTTGATGGAGAACCTTATCCTTTTTTGCAATTTTTAGCAAAAAAAGCCACTACATATGGGTTTCCTTCATTTGTATTTGAATGTCCGCCAAATTTAGACGAAGAACAATTGCAAATCCATTTCAAAAACAATTGCCTAAAAGAAGTTCTCGATTTCTTTGTTATAGAAGGTAGTAATTATGTTACCGATAATATGAGCAAAAGCTATCGTGGATTTATTGAGAATGATAATGACATTTATGCAGTGTATGATATGACGAATTTCATGAAATTACCTATGCGAAGTGTCGCTAAATCGGTCGAATGGTGCTTGTTAAGTGAACTCCGAAATGCGAATTTATCGGATGTGCGTGTTGTCGATTTTTTCGATAAATACAAATACATGTCAACGATACAATCAAATAATACTATAGCACAACCGGTTGCAATGTATTTGTATGATATTGCTAAAAGAGAACTTATTGTAAATAGTAAAAATCAGTCGATTTTAGAACCTCGAAGTTCTCATCCATTGTTCGGTAATTTTTATTATTTCGTGGATTCTTGTTTGTTGTCCAATCATGAATGTCGCAAATATGCTGTTTTTATAGAAAATATGGTTGAAATGAATATGGAGTTCTCTGGCGGCACTGGTGGTGGTAATGATGATAGTCAAAAACATGATGTGGAATATATATCTGAACCAGAGGAGAAAGAGGAAACACTAGAAAAACCGGAAGAAGATACTACTATGCTTGAATATTCTGATGATGATGATGAATCTCTGGAAGAACCCTCCGAAGAACCCTCCGAAGAACCCTCCGAAGAACCCTCCGAAGAACCCTCGCAACCTTCTCCAGACTATATAAATGAATACTCCATGCCGTTTACTTCCATTATTAAATTCAAGGAGAACAATCAGACCATATGGTGCGTGAAAACCGAATCATTGTTTACAGAATTATAACAAAATTGAAACTAACATAAAACAAAAATGCTATAGTATATAAGAACCAATCGCCTAAATATCAACCTAACAATGGAAACAATCAAATCCCCAGATACATTTCGTGAAAATATCCGCAAAAAACTCAACCATATCTTGAACTGCGCTGACCCCAATATAACCATCAATCTCGAAAAAGGAATTTTCAACTACGCCATCAAAGAAGCAAGCAACCGCAAAATCGTCAAAAAATGGGAAAATCGTGCATTCACACAAATATACATCGACAAATTGCGCACCATCTATATGAATCTGAAAAACCCCGATTTATTGCAACAAATAAAAAATGCGGAAATAACATCACAATCAGTCGCATTTATGACACATCAAGAATTGAATCCAGTCAGATGGAAAACCTTGATTGACCAGAAAATCAAACGCGATGCTTCGAAATTCACGACGAACATTCAAGCATCTACAGACATGTTCACATGTAAAAAATGCAAATCAAAGAAATGCACTTATTATGAATTACAAACCCGTTCAGCGGATGAACCAGCTACTATTTTTGTCACTTGTTTAGATTGTGGAAAACACTGGAAATCCTAAAAATTATATTTATAATAATCATAAAATATAATTTATATTTTTATTGAATAACTTTTGTAGTGTTTTTTCTTGTATATTCTTGATTTCTTTATTTTTTGCATATTCCTATTTTTTCTGGTTCTTTGTTTATTTTTGTTTTTCTTTGTTTGTTTACGGTGATATTTACCAGCATTCTGAGCATTCTGTGCAACAACTTCTTTTGCAGTAACATAGGTTCCTTGGGTAGCATTTACTTGGAAAGAATTTACAGGCTTACCTAGCACTACTTGTGGTGCTAATTCTGGTTTTGAAAAAGAATCCGTTGTAACAGAATTATCATCAGAGTTCACTTCTAGTTGGACTGTTAATTCTTCGTAGTTTGTATTGTCAACTGTTATTTTTGCTACAACAAAGCTTACTACAGTAAGTAAAGCAAACATTGTTGCATAATTAATAACTGATGGTAGATTGTCATAGTTTGATGGGTTAATTACGTATATTTCCCCTTTAATAATTTTTGTTGAAATATCTATGATTGTATTTCTAATTTCTTTAGCTTGTTCAAATAAAGTTCTTTGTATTTTTGTTATAACTAAATCTGTTAATTTTGTTATTATTGTTTGTAATTTTTCTGTTTCGGTTTTTAGCTCATCCGATGATGATTTTTTTTTTTCCATGTCTTCAAGTTCTTTTTGTTTTGCTTCATATTTCGCTTGTAGTTTTCCGTATAAATCTTTTGCATTTACTTCAGTAAGGTTATTTTGCATTTTTTGCCCTTTAACATTTGCGATTGGTATAGTATTTTCATTTGCATTTATAATTTCATTATAATATGAAAGGTCATTTTTTATTTCTAATTCCATTTCTTTCATTAATTCCTCGGTTTTTGCCTTTATTTGTTCATCTATTTGTTTCAAAATTTTCTCATGTTCTTGTGATTCAACATAGTAATTTTTAATACAAAAACCAGTAAAAATTGAAGCTCCAGTTAATGCTGCAATACTTAATGTAGGTATATTTAAACCTATCGTCGGGACTGCAAAACTTCCAACTACATACGTAGCTGCTCGAGTCGTAATCTGTCTTATAATTTCAATGCCTATAGCATTATCAAAAAATCCTGGTGCTCCAGCTTCATGGAATGCTGCCATTTCCATGTACACTTTGGTGAAAATACGAACAGGTGAATTTGGTAAAAGGTCAGCTAACGCTACTACTCCTATAACTCCAGCAATTGCCATAATATTATTACTAGCTACCTCAATCATATCATCATATGTTTTTTGTATAGCAAGAAGAGCAGTAGGGTTATTTACTGTTTTAAATAAATTCTTTTTAAAATCATCCATGCCTTCTGTAAATTTTTTTAGTCTTTTTTTATTTATATTTTCTATTACTTTATCCATATTATCTTTTATAAATTTTGCACGTTGTGCTTTTTTATCATAAGTAGTTAGTAGATTACTGTTATCTTTATTGTTCTGTATAATTCCAGAATCAGGATTCATGAAAATTACACCATAACCTGGGTTTGTAGGTGCGCGTGTTATAGTTGCGGGTGTTAAACTGGAGTTAATTGCAAAACCCCACCCACCTTTTTTAGTAGTAGATGTTTCTCTTAATAAAAAAACAGGAATAAGATTACAGATAACTTCGGTTTGTACTGTTTCTATCAATTCTTTAATGTTTACAAATCTATCGCCAGATATTAATCTTGATTTCAATAAATCTTTTACACACTCTTCGTCATTTGGATTATTCATTTCTAATAAATTTGTATAATACTCTATTTTTTTTTTATTATCATTTTTTTTTAAAAAAAAAATTGGAGAATCTTTTGCATATATATCTGGTGTTTGATTATTTGATTTAACAACTGGGATATTAATAAGAGTTTCATAACCACCCATTATATACTTTTTTTTTATTTCAAAATTATTCAGTATATCTGTCTCTATTTTATCATATATATTTTTCATTTTTTCTTTCATTTTCTCAATAGGAGTATTAGATGGAGTATTTGCATTAGTATTAAAAAAAGAAAAAATCCCAGATGTTTTCGGAGGATTTTGCGGAGGATATGTTTTAATTATTTCATCAAAATATGATTCAATTGTAATTGGTTTGTTATCTTTTTGAATAATATCTATAATTTCGGCTGACTTATACTCAATTGCTTTATAAAATTCGTCATTATAGTTAAGCGTGTTATATGACCATATTATTACACATTTTGCTGCATTTTTGAACAAGTTATATATATCATTATCATTTAAGGGTCTTACAATTGTATTTATTTTTTCACTTGGCTCGTTTGATACTTCATGATAGCGCAATTGTGTAATATCTTTTTGTTGATGCATAATACATATAAACATCGTTTTAAGAAAAATTGTAATCAAATTGTCATTTTGATACTTATTGAATTTTAACATCGATGAGTTGTTATCAATTACAAAATCATATTGTTTATTATTTTCATTCATTGTATTGTATTCACCAATCAGTTCTGCCATGGGCGCATTTTTGCGATACATTTTTTCTAATATTTTAGGTTTTATTTTTTTTGCATCGTTTTCAGCTTGGGTTTTTATATCTTGGGGTTTTATTTTTTGTATAATATCCATATATATATATATTATAAATTTTTTCGCGCAGTATAATTTATATATCATTTCAATATTCGACAAATTTAACTAGAGATACATTTATCATGGGTATTATTTAAGTATTTATAATTACCTTATAAGGTGTTTATAAATAGTAAAGTATTTATACCTATGAAGATTTTAAATGGGGACAAATCTCCCTTTCACATCTTAAGGTATTGCCCACGAAATTGCAAATAGACGCCTTAATGGCGTCGCATTTGAAATCTTCGCCGGTCTAAATGAAAATTCCTAAATGTTTTATTTTGTAAAAGATTATGTACAAAAATATAATTTATTGAATAATAATCAATTTTTATTTTCGGCTACGTTTTTTAGATAATTTTTTTTTGTAATTATGTTTTTTGATGGTTTTATTATACCGCCTTACTTTATTTCCTCCTCTAGGTAGTATTAGTTGTTTTTCAGTTTGTTCTACTGTAGTAATAATGTTCTCCATCAAATTATACAAATATTTTAGTGAAAACTTACCTTGTTGTTTATCTTTTTCAACATTATCTAATATTTCAGCTAGTTTTTTAAGATCATCGTATTCTTTATTTGCATCTATGCTAGTATCTTTTTCTCTAATTTTTGTAAGTATATGAACTACTAAAACTATATAATCTGGAGATATAACTGATATTCGACTATTACCATTATCTTGTTGTTCGACATCAGCATCATTTGTTGAAGAAGATTTACCAAACCAACTTTTCTTTTCTGTTTTAGAATCTTCTTTTACTCCTGGTACACTAGGAGGTTGATATGCTTGCTCTTGTGCCCAGGCTGGTGTAAAAGAATCAGCAACAGATTTTGCTGCTGCCTTACCAGCAGCTACACCTATAAATGCGCCACCGCCCGTTTTTTTGGTATTATTATTTAAAGAAGATAACATATTAGCAATTTGTTTTAATTTTTTTATATTGTTTTGTTGTATTTTTGGGTCGTCAGAAATAGGTTTACTTTGTAGACCTATAATTGTTTTTTCTGCTGCTTCTATAGCCGCTTTATATTCACCAAGTTTTTCTTCAGCTTGTTTAGACAATTCTCTTGGTATTTTTTTTTGTAATTTTGCTATTATTTCCATGACATTTTTTTCTGATTGTGGTAATGTTAAATTTTCAGGTATAATTTCAGTATAATTAGTATTTTTATTAATGGCACTAACGGTAGCACTGGACACATTCTCGGTATTTGCAGTAATTTCACTAATGGGTTTGATTATCTTATTTGCAAAAAAATAATTATATGCATTGGATAATTTTTCAGTAGCGCTATCAATTGCAGTGCGAACTGTTGTAGGAGCATTGGATACTGCTTTAGGAGCGCTAGTAATTAACTTAGTACCGACATCAGTACTGAATACAACTGATTCCGCAAGTGGTTCTAATACAACCTTACTTTGTGATGCAATAGTTAAGAATGAAACTACAATTCCTAACATTGTAATAAATTTTACACTGTCGGGAGTTACCCCGCTTATTAATCCTTGTACCACCCCTATTACAGGAGAACTAGTTGAAAATGCGCCCACGAATAAATACGCAAGCACTATTAGTATCATAAATGTCATCGTATGTCGGACAAGATCTACCTTTTTAGTGTGATTAACTACTGTCTCCTGTTTATTTTGTGCTATTTTATTTTGCTGTGTCATAATAAGAGTATTCGTTTCTCTTAATAAATCTAAGATATTTGTTAAATTCAAATCATGTTCTGTAGTTTTGCTATAAGATATAAATTTTGTATTAAAATCATGACAATCCTTGATAGTTTTATAAAGAATATCAGCCGCAGATTTTAAAGAGGCATTTGTTTCTGATGATGGATAATTTTCTCTTAATGTTTCTATTTCACCATCTATCATACTAGTTATTGCTGGGGATTTTTCTAGTTCTGCTAGTAGAGATTTACTTGAATCACCCCCCATTGTTATGTCATCTACAGTTTGAAGTTTATGCCTACCTGGGTGTTTGACGTTATCTGCAACCATGGCAAGATACATCATTTTATTTTTTACAACGGCAGCAATTTGGGGTTTTGCCTTCGTTAAATCAACCGCGCCGGTGAAATTTATATTTGCAGAATTTGTAATTTTATAAATTATATCTTTACATTCTTTATCATATGGAATAACATATTTTTCTTCATTTATTTTTAATATTAATCCAGATCCCGTTTTATAATTTTTTAATTTTTCGCATAAAATTTCTTGTATTGGTATTTCTTTTAATTCTTGATTTTTTGTTTCATTTTCATATAAAGTTTCTAATATTTCTCGAACAAATATCTTACCATCAAATGAATTATCAAGCTTGCGTAGAATATAATTTTTAAAAAATTTTTCTACTGTGACCTCATCATCATCATCATCTTCATGAATAGTTTCTTCTTTCAATAATGCTATATTTGAAGCCATATTTCTATTCAGTTCCCTATGTTCTGTTATCAAATCCTCGTATGTATCCCCGCCTTTTTGCCCGCCTTTTTGCCCGCCTTTTTTTCCCGACGATCTATTAATTTTTGTTATTTCTTCTTCTGATAACATATTTTCAGTTAACGTTTCTAAAATAACTTTATGTGTTATTTCTTTTTCATCATGTACTACTCGTTTCATACGCGAAAAAATTGATGGCACTGTGATATTTACATTTTTTGCTAGTGGTGGTCTAAACATAATATATATATATAACCACAAAAAACCTGATTAAAAATAGTTAATATCTACCATCATACATTTACGTAATCAATAATATTTTTAAAGTATTTCTAAATCACGTAAACGCCAGTATTCGCACCCACCATTCGGCATAGGCCGTTTTACAATAAAAGGAATCATTTTTTGCTCTAATTCGGAAAGTGCAATCAAATACCCGTCAATGACATTGTTTTCCACTTTCACAAAAGGTTTCGCACCGGCATTGATTTGTTTCGCGCGTTCTCCTAAAATACGTGCTTTTTCGTATTTTGTCAAAAACGGCAATGTTTTATGCAACGGGTCGATAATAGTCCCGCCCGAATCACGAACTATAACACACAACGATTCGATTTCATCGTAATTATGCTGTTGCATCTCCGGGTGAAAATCCGATATGACATTTTGTTTCAGATTTTCATCGAATTTTTGCAAATAATTTTCGTCATCATCGTCGTCGTCCGAATCATTGTCTGAATCATTGTCTGAATCATTGTCCGAATTTGCACCTTCGGCGTATTCATTTTTTTCGGATGACTTTTTGAATATTTTTTTTTCAGGTTCGACGTCGTCATCATCGATTGATGCAATCGATTCGTCATCGTCATTATTCGCATATTCGGATTCACTCGCTTCAGAAGATGTTGCCGTACTCTCCGTTGCATCATCTTCTGATACGACTTCTTCTTCCATTGTTTTTTCAAAATCATCATCTGCGTATTTTTCGTCCATTATGAGTTATAGTATCTATATATATATATGATTGTGTCTAAATATATTTGAAAAAAATAATCAATTTTGTACACCCCCCGTTATTTGTTGTCGTCGGTTTTCCATACTGTATTACATGTAACGCAAATATATAAATATTTCAACGCGTCGTCATCGTATCGCATGTAAATAACCTCGGCTGGATTTTTAGCAGAATCCGAATTGGTAGAACACCCACCGTTAGGACATTTGACATTGTAAATACGTGGGAGAGTGGGGTCTTTTTTTGTATATTGATTAATAATATGATTGAATTTTTGTTCCCCCTTTTTGAAATGCGTTTCTAATACACACACACTTTCCGCCGTAATGGTTTCATCCTTGTCACCACAATTTCTGCAATAATAAATCAACTGATTTCCATCAGTATCCCCCACGCTTATGTAAAGCATATTATTACAATTTGAGCAGAATTTCATGATTATTATATAATAATACCGTTTATTTTTTATATACTATTTATTCAATAATACCATTCCTCCATTTTTCAATTTTATACTCCCTACTAAGAAAATTAACCGTCGAAAAATCGCTATTTTTGAAAAACCAACGACAGAAAATTGATTTTTTCGAGGATAAAAATATATCTATATACAATATTATTCTGTGAAAAATGGACGTAACCAATAATGAAATTACGTTGAAAAACAGCTTAGTAGGAGGCACTGCAAAAACAGCCATCAAAAAACCCGCTAAATCATATTCGGATTTCATCAATTCCCACTATGTCACAAAAGACGACGGAAAACCTATCACGAACACCAGAATGCCGAATGACCAAAACAAAGGCGGTTCTTACCATATTGATGAGAACGAATATCCAGATTTCTTGAAATTGTATGCAAAAGAAATTCTGGTGAAAAACATTCATGAACATTTGACCGAGTTACAATTGGAGTCAAATGGCCCCATATTAGTGGATATCGATTTCCATTATGATTATTCCGTCACGCAAAAACAATATGAACTATGTCACAAAGAAGAAATCATCGAACATTATTTAGAAGTATTGAAATCGATGTATCAATTTGACGAAACCACGAAATTTCGCATATATGTCCAGGAAAAGGATGCAGTCAATCGAGTAGAAAAGAAGAATATAACAAAAGATGGCATTCATATTGTTATAGGAATCAGTGCAGACAAGCAGACTCAATCCGATTTACGCAGACGAATCATCGAGTTGGCGAGTGAATCTTGCTCAGAACTACCGATTATCAATACCTGGGACGATGTCTTTGATAACAGTATTACAAGTAGAAGCACCGGATGGCAATTGTATGGCTCGAGAAAACCACATCATGACGTATACAAATTGACCCATATCTACGAAGTCACTTACGACGAAGAAGAAGACGAACTCAAAAAAACATCGATACCAGTCAACAATTTCGACATCATCAATAATCTGTATGAATTATCCGCCAGATGCATCACTCATCCTCAGTTTTTGTTCAAATCCAGCTATTTGAATAGTCGTCCTCCACCACCCCTAGCAACTCCACAATCCGCAAGACGGTCTCAATCTCGTCGCACCCACAATGGCGATAGCACCCTAAACGCATATATTTTAGGGATAACCAACCAAGAAGAGTTAGACAATGCCCATGCCGAGTTCATCGACACTCTTTTACCGCAAGAATACGATATTCGCGAAGCGAATGATTATACTATGATACTACCGGAAACTTATTATGGAGTAGGTTCATTTGCGAAATGGATTCGCGTCGGATGGGCGCTGCGAAATATCAGTGATAAACTTTTGATTGTATGGATTAAATTCAGTGCACAGGCAGCAACCTGGTCATTCGCAACCGACATTCAAGATTTGTATGCGAGATGGCAGGATTTCGATTTGAAGAATCCGAACGGATTAACAAAACATTCTATTATGCACTGGGCGAAACAAGATGCAGCCGATTTATACAAGAAAGTGCGAGCAAATAGCATTGATTATTACATTGACCAAACCGTGAAAGCAATCACCGTCGATAACATCAGCAATGACAAAAGTTCTCGTGGATGCACGGATGCCGATATAGCAAATGTTTTATACCAAATGTATAAATCCGACTTTGTTTGTGTGAGCATTAAAAACAATATATGGTATAGTTTAAAAAACCATTTATGGATTGAGAATGATTCCGGAACTACACTGCGAAAAGCGATTTCAACACAATTACGTGATTTATACTGGAGTCGTGCACAGGCATTTATGGAGCAAGCCGCGAATTTGAATCCACCTGACGAAGAACGTTCAAAACGGTTACAAGACGTTGCCGATAAAATATTGAAAATATGCGAACGTTTAGGACGAGCGAACGAAAAGAAAAACATCATGACAGAATCGAAAGATTTGTTCTATGACAGTAATTTCATGGAAAAACTAGATACCAATCCTTATTTGTTATCTTTCAAAAATGGCGTAGTAGATTTCAAGCAAAAATGCTTTCGCAAAGGGTATCCAGAAGATTATTTGTCGAAATGCACAAACATTGATTATATCCCCATCGATGAAGAACGCGATGCAGAAACGATTGCTGAGATTCAAGATTTTATGCGCAAATTGTTTCCAATCAAAGAAATCCACGATTATATGTGGGACCATTTAGCATCCGTTTTAATAGGAACATCTTCGGTAAATCAGACATTCAATATGTATATCGGAGAAGGCAAAAATGGCAAATCGGTGTTGATGGAATTGATGACGCTCTGTTTAGGAGAATACAAGGGCGACGTTCCATTGACTTTAGTTACTAAAGATAGAGCCAAAGTCGGCGGATTAGCTCCAGAATTACTGGCGTTGAAAGGCGTTCGATTAGCAGTCATGAACGAACCTTCTAAGAATGACCAATTGAATGAAGGTGTCATGAAACAGCTTACGAGTGGTTTAGACCCGATTCAAGCCCGTTCTCCTTATATGTTGCAATCCGTTACTTTCATTCCGCAATTCAAACTGGTCGTATGTTCGAATGAATTCATGGTCATCAAGAGTCAAGACCACGGCACCTGGCGTCGTATTCGCGTGGTGGATTTCATGTCGTATTTTACTGAAAATCCAGTGCAGAACGATCCAGAAAGACCCTATCAATTTGTCGCAGACCCCTTTTTAAAAGAAAAATTCGACCGATGGAAGTTTGTCTTCAATGCCATGTTAGTCGATATCGCATTCAAAACAAATGGCGTTGTCAACGATTGTGCTCGCGTGATGTCATCCAGTAATTCCTACAAAAACAGTTTCGACTATATAGGCGATTTCATTCGTGACAAACTCGTTGTGGATACTACTAATGGCAAGGTATTGAAAAGTGAAATCACAACCGAGTTTACGCTATGGTATGAAGAAACCTATGGCCGTGATACGCGTGGCAGACCAAGTGCAAAGGAAGTTCATGCTTATATGGACAAACGCTTCGGTAAATACGAAAAGAAGAAGGCATGGCTCGGTATTCGCATTAATTATGACAAGTTTTCTGTGGAAAATTCAGATGCCGATGCCGACGAGAACGATGATATCTCTACAAATGATTTATAACACTTACTAAAACAAAAAAGCAAAAAGCCCGCCAAAAATAGTATAGATAGATATTATATAAGTATCATGTGTAAACTTTTTTTTACATTGCATGATGAAAAAATTTCTGAACATATCAAAGAGTTTTTAGCGCAATACAAACAAGCAGACAAACCAAATACAACATGTGGACAAAGCAAAGACGGATTTGGATTAGCATGGATAAATCCAGATACAAACCGTTTCGAAATATACAAACAACCATTTTCCTACGACAAGGACGAAAACATAGACAATATTGTCAATTCCCTCCCCAAAAAAATGGTAATAGGTCATATTCGCGAAAAAATATACGGAGATGAATCTTACGAAAACACCCATCCATTTTTGCACGACAATCAAGTATTCATACACAATGGCAACGTCGTCGATTTCGATAAACACGCAAAATTCATAAAATCCTATATCGCACGTAAATTTCACCATTCCATAAAGGGAGAAACCGACAGCGAACTACTTTTTTATTTGCTCCTCTCATTTATGGAATATTGCAAAAACAAACCCGCCTACAAAAAAAACACCACGCGAAGAAGAACGCAAACGCCAAGACTGTTTTCAAAAAAACAGATTCATGCATACGAAAAAATCGACGTAGCACCCTCTCATAATTGCGCAGTCACCATGATGTTCCGTTTTTTTCAAACAAATTCTATAACACTAAATGCAAATATTATTTATTCTAGTCCAACTGAAACGATTATCGTCAAATACGCTTCGCCTAGTGTAAAATACAAACCATTGTATCTAAATCGATGCAATGCAAAAGGCATATTGATTACAACAAAAGTGTTGCGCAATTACAATTCGGCGGTTATACCTGAAAATACATTATTGCACATTGATTATAACACTGGAACGATACGCGTGAGCAAAATACTGTAACTGACAACAATGAAAACAAAACAACGGAATTTCATTGTTGTCTATATGAAAACTGACAAAACAATCAAAATGATAACACCAATATCTATCCATGTCAAATGAGGAAATTTCCAAAAATCATTTGCATTGTAAGGTCTTCCGAATAACAATGCACGTATATAACGAATGACATAAAACAGAATGTATTCTAATATTTCTACGAAAACAAGATATAACCAAACGACTTTGACCATGACTAATTTATGAACCATCGTTGCACTGCTTATCCATATTGCAATCCCACATATGATAATGATTGCAAATAATATCCACCCCAGTATTTTGTTTACACCATTCAAATACTGGACTCTGTCGTATATATTCAAATACAATCGATCGTCGACGGAACGTTCATTTTTATTTACATCAATTTGATTTTGTATGATAGTATTTTCTGTGTTCAATTTGTTATATGTATAGGTATCTAATTGTATTTCATTAGAAAATCCTTCTACTTGTATTACAGGTTGTGATATTTTTTGTTCGAGTATGTTGTCTTTTTCTTGTTTCAGTTTGGTTACGGTCGCTTGATATCCATCAATTCCACTTATTTGATCGTTTAAATATTGTGTAGTATCCAATAAGACATTGTTTTTATTAATAAGTTTATTATTAACATCCGAACACCTCTTTAAATTATCTCTTAACGACCCATTCTCAGCTTGTAATCGGTTAATTGAGTCAACGTGACCATTTATAATTACATTGTCATCCGATATAATTGCATTTTTTTCCGTTATTTGTGATTTATAACTACGACATGGGTCTACTGCATTTCTAATACCTGCCCCTGCGGCAATCGCAGTTTTTTTCACACCACTTGTAAACCTGTTCCATCCTCCTTTCCAATCAACACCTTTTTTTTTTGCCATATAGTATTATTCCTTATTATAATAATATTATAAATTAAATTTTTACATAGGAATCAAATTCATATGGCGTGTATGGTATGTATTTTACATTGTCATATTCCGATTTTTTGCAATTATTATTTCCACATATTTGACTTGACAGTGTAAATCCGCTGATTTCGCCACCCGGTGGCTCTCTTGGAATACATAGGAGTAAATCATTGTTCCATTCAGTTTCGTCTGAACAGCATTCACTTTGTCTACAGCCAGCATTATCAGTTCCATTAGCAGTATTATAACTTGCGTCCGTAGAAGACGTGTTAGTATTATTATTCGACATATCTGTCGGAGCAACAAATAACAATTTTTGATAATCCATTGGGTCGCGTTTATTTATTTGCGCAATCATTATACAAATAATAATAAACGTTATCATAAACAACAAAGTCTTCAACGAATCCATAACAACTGATGGTATAAATGATACAGTTCTATCAATTATCAATAATGCTAAATATATCACTATGGTAATTATGATGATTATTAAAATATTTATATATTTCATGTTTTTTTGGCGATAGCTTTCGTTCAATTCGATCAACCGTTGTTGTGTAGTATATGCATTATCGATCCCCGTTTTTTTGTTATCCAACCTTGTTTTTTCTGTGTCGATAATACGTATCATTTGATGTTGACGGTCTAATGCACTGCTACTCGCTGGTAAAGTAGTATTGTATCTATTATACAAGTCATTCAATCCTGTTCTTAAGCCATTAAGATAATTCATGGGTGTTATACCATTTTGGGTAAGTGCGCTTAAATCTGCTAAATAATGGTTTTGAATACTAAATAAACCAGTAAAATCAAATGTATTACTTTGTGATGCCATATTCGTATATATATTGATGGTTATTTTATTATCTTGCTAAATATATTGCGCCAATTAAAAGCGTAGTAGTCAATATACTACCTGCTATATAAAAATCATTTTCTTTCAATAATAATTGCTTCGTATCTTGTTGCATGACGTTTTCAATAGATGTATCTTCCATACTAAACGGTTGATTTCCACTAAAATCGTATTTATCGGAACTATTTAAAATATTGCGGGTTCTTTCGTATTGGTCTATTGTATTTTGCAAATTTGCTTGATTTGTTCCCATCTGTGCCATTTGCCTTTGATAATCTAGTGCAATATTCTGCAATGGAATAATTTGTTTTGTATTTATAGCGTTATTACAACCAATTTGTGTTCCGTTTCCACTACAATCAGCTGATGCGTCATTATATCCATAATTATAAAATCCTTCAGTTCCAGTTCCAGTTCCAGTTCCAGTTCCAGTTCCAGTTCCAGTTCCAGTTCCAGTTCCAGTTCCAGTTCCAGTTCCAGTTCCAGTTCCAGTTCCAGTTCCATTTCCATTTCCAGTTGCTATGTTTGTTATCATATTAAAAGCTTGTTGCCATTTAAGACTTGCTTTATATCCAAAAGTATTATTTTTGGGAGTTGTTCTAATATTGTATGTAGAATATTCCAATGAATTGTTTTTGTTTTCAAAAAAAGGTGACATTTCTTGTTGTATTGAATTTTCAATATTCATTTTTTTCTTTCTTATATAAAGAGTAGAGTTATTATCTGGAATAAAATCTGGTATATTTTGTGTTCCAAGCCGGCATCTTCTCTTATTATCATTGTAATATACATAATTACATTGTGGATAATTTTGACATTGTGTTTGGCAATCCATTGCACTATTAGCTATGGTATTTTGAATTTCATTATTATTACTGGTAGATGAGTATCCAGTATAAGGAACAAATTCATTTATATTCGCGAGAAGTGGATGTGTCCATTCTATTTTATCTAATGTTTTGAAAGTATTTTCAATATTCATTCTATAATATGGAGTTTGTAAAGCAGGCATCCTTGTATCATTTGCGTATACATAAAAAGGTTGATTTTTTACATTTGTATCAACCGAATCACTATATAAAACATTAGTATTGCTTGTATTGCTTATATTACTATTTCCATCTACTACTTCAGTATATTTACATCCATATATAGTTGTTTTTAGTTGCAAGTTACCATCATTTGTTACTTCTAATTTGTAAAATCCATTTGGCGAAATTAATAATGTTTTAGGTGGTGTTTGTGGAGTTAACGTATTAGAAGCCTGAGATGCCTGAGATGCCCATGTCGTATTGCTTATAGGTCCATATGGTAATATACTTTGTATTTTTTGTTGAACTGTTTGCATTGAAAATAATTGCCATGCTGGTTGAGGCACATCGGTATATCTACATCCTTGTACATTTATTTTCATATTACCAATATCAAGTAATTCTAAATAAAAATTACAGCCTTCATATACGTATGGATTTATTTCTATTATTTTAGCTGTGGTATTGTTTGTATAATTAACTATGAAGTTACCGCATGTGTCTAATCGAAAATTAGATACTGGGGGATTCGATGTTTTAGGACCATGTTGCCATATAATTACATAATCATTATTATTTACAGTATTTTGATTAGGTAAATTGTCTGCTACATAACAATTATATAAATTTCCAGTTGAATTTTGTGGTTTTACTAAAGCGAAATATGGTTTGTTTGCTAAATTTGACGATATTTTACATGATGTATATGTATGTAAGTTATTATCTAAAAGAGTCATATTACTGTTGGTATTTGAATATTCAGATGAGCCTATGCATTTTGATGGATATGCAATTGCTGAGTCTACCGTAAAATTAACGAATTCATGATTGCCATTATTTCCATTATTTTCAAACTGTTGCGCTATATTATTAGCTTCCTGAAGTGAAATATTATCAGGTAGATTTTTTTCTAATGGAGATTTTTCAACAGGTGTATTGAGTATTTCTTTAGTATTATTTTGTGTGTTTGATACTTGTGTAAAAAATCCATTCATAGCTGTTTGTGCTTTGCTCAATGCTGTAGTATAAGTACTTACAAATTCAGATGCAATCGCATTGAATGTATTTTGTTGACTAATACCGTCAAATCGTCTTTTTTCTTGTTCTGCAGTTTGTGCTAACTCATTTGCTTGCACCTGTAATGTATTTGATTGTTCTTTCAATGACGAACCCAGACTTTTTGCGGCAGTTGCATTATTATATGCAGATATTATATTAAATTGTTCTAATACGCTATTGTTGTATGATGTGACTGTAGCATTCTGATTTTTGATTCCAGATGATTGCGTTTGATTCGAATTAATGGATGTTATTGTGGCTTGTAATTGTGCGTTTGGTAATGCATTTGTGTCAATTCCTATATTAGTGTCGGCAGTCGAATTTGCAATAGTTGAATCACTTACACCTTGAGCGGAATTTTGTTTGATAACGTCGTATATTTGATTAAATTTAGTTGTATAAATTTGATTTGCACTATTATAATAATCAGTAGCGTTTTTAATATTTGTTTCAGATGCTTGAGTGGCACTAGACGTAGTATATACTTGATTTGTCCAATTACCTCCAAGACTTGTATCACATTGCGATGATGGTCCTACATTCAAAAACGTTGCCTTGCCTAAATCAGTTCCTGTAAAACATTGACCACCATATTGTAGTCCAAATACGGTATGATTTTTGCTTTTTGCTACATTATAACAGCTAGTTACATCATAACCATCACCATTGAAAACAGGTATCCTTCTCGATCCATCATCACTGAAACATCCCTGATATGTATATTCAGGGTTTAACGTAGAAGGATTTGAAGGAATACTAAACACTTGATTTGTCGAACTACCTCCAATTGGATTACCACATTGTCCAGTTGCTTGTCCATCTCCTAATGACATTGCGTTGTCTAAACTGGTTCCTGTATAACATTCACCGCGATTTTGTAATCCAAATACGCTATGATTTCTACTTTTTGCTTGCTTATAACAGTTGTTTATATTTCTATAATTTCTTCCACGATAACCATTATCACGGCTATTACTATAATCACGTATCATTCTTGACTTATTGTCATTGAAACATCCCTGATACCTATATAGTGGTTGATTCTGATTGAGTTCATTTATAGCATTATTCAAATGAGAATTGAATGTTGTATCAATATTAGTATCTATTAAAGAATTCATATTCATGGAAATATCAACTGTTTTCAAATGATTCCATTTTTGTTTCAAAGTATTAATATCATCAGTCAATGGCATTATATGTATATATATATACATATACATATTTTTTTTGATTATTTTTTGATTATTTTTTGATTATTTTCATAAATGCATAATAGACTAAAGAAGTCACTAAAATAGTCAACATAATCTTTGAAAACATAGTCGCTCTATATTGATTGACATAATAATTGTTGATACCGTCATCGACTCCATATAATTCTGATAATTTTTTATCCATATCTGTTCGCTGTTCAATAATCTCATCATAATTAGAGATGATGTAGTTGAAGCTTATATCATATTGTTGTGTTCTTGGACCACTATAGTTCTGTAACATGGTTTTCAAGTTATTAATATCTGTTATGATTGTATTATATGCGGCAGTAACTTGACTTATGCTAGAATTAGATGACGTGCATGATGCAGGTGAACGTATATATCCAAGTTGCACATACTGGTTTGGGTTTGCAGTACTGTGCAAATAACACGAATATTTTGTATTAAAGTCGTTTATATCAGCCATTAATTTTCTTTCCAAATCAAATATCGGGTTTAATTGATTGTCATGCACAGTAACTGTCATTTACATTATATTGATATATTATTTATAAAAATAATACACAGTTAATCCGCTTAATGCAACAATTCCTGTTACAATATTCACAGTATGCAAAACTGCATAATCATATTCTTTTTTGATATTTGCATATCTCTCGTCCGACCCGTTATACCTATCTTTTGCACTATTTGCTAAAGTAGCTAATTCTTTATTTTTGCATAATTTGTATTTGAAACAATTTACAGACGCGTCTACCCAGGATTGAGTGTCACAATTCGAAAAATCTGTATGATTTGTATTCCATTGTGTGCATACATCATCTGATGGTGTATTATACGAAGTTGCATAAAAAAAATCATTCGGATTGTATGCTAATGTTACTATTGACATTTTATATACATTATATATATACATATTTTTGTAATTATTTTCCCATATAGCTGATAGATACCTGGTATGTTCTCGATATCGCATGCCCTCATCCCCCCTCTTCCCGTCCACTAAATACATATTCTGTAATATGTATACGATAAAGCGGTTGCGCTTTTTCTAAATATTGTACATACCTCACCTGGTCGCATACAAATCGCCAGTGCCATCGGGTCAAATCTGGAAATTTCCGGCAATTGTTGCAACGATTTTATGTTGTATTTTCGTTTCATGTCTTCGATCTCAGTCTCGTTCAAAATCGCAGTGGTAGGAACTAATGCATGTTGCAATATATTGAACTGCAAACGATGGATATTGTGCAAGACGATGAACACACTTTCGCTGTCAAACAAATATTTGATTTTGTTGATAATTGTATCATTCGGCTCGTCTTCGGTTATGATAATCAATGTATCATTTTTCGTCAAAACGTTATCAATGACGAAAAGGTCTTCTATAATATTGTCCAGATTTGCGGGACGGATTTGTTTTGCGTCTAAATAATATTTCACATAGACCTTTTTGTTATTGGATTTGTGATTTACTAATAGGTCTAATTGTTTATTCACATACATCGCATCGATTTCATTTATGCTAAATCCGACGTATTCTTTTGTTTCATAATCGAGATTGTCTAAATGTTCTAATATTGTTTTTCTGGATTTATAGAGTGATAAAATACGGTTTGAATTTGACATTGTATATATATTGTCTTGTTTTTATGTATTTGTAGCAAACAATTTATTTTTTTCAATTTTGTCTTGATGTTTTCTCTAAATATAGGATTATCCCATTTTTTTGATGATGAAATTTTTCGCGAAATCAATGAATCCTCCTCCGCCACTGGATGTTGCGGTGGTGTCTTGGGGCTGCGTGGCGGTATCTTGTTGTTTTTCGATTTGTGGTGGAACCACTGTGTCATTTCCACCACGGAGGGTGCGTATAACGGGAACTGAAAATGGGTCTTTTTCAGAAGGACGATTTTCGGGTTCGTCATGGATGGAATTATCGGGTCCATTGACGATTTTTATAACTGGAGCGACTACAATACCTGGTGGATAACCTGTATCGGGTCGTGCAAATGCCGAAGGGGCAGGTGCTTGTAATAATGGTTTTGAAAATGGGTCGTATTGCATGGCCCTGTTGAATTCCTCTTGTTTCAATAGCTCAAAGGGTAGAACTACTTGAATGGCATCATCTTCGTAATTCGATGGGTCCATGGATTCAATGGTTAAAAATTTGTCGCCCCGTTTGATAACACTATAAGGAGTGTCTGCTTTTTTACCGCCTCGTAAATAAACGATTTCACCGACGTTAAATTCGCGTTCTCCTCCTGACAATGGTGGAGATTCATCCGGTGTCGTAGAAGCAGGAGAACCAGTTGAATCAGGCGGAGATTCATCCGGTGTTGTAGGATTGAATGGTGGTGATTCTGGTGTCATAGGATTGAATGGCGGAGAACTAGGTGTATATTGTTGTTGGGATTCGGGTGTCATAGGATTGTAAGCCGGAGATGTCTGTGGATATTGTGGGGATTCGGGTGTCATAGCATTGTATGCAGGTGAAGCAGATGAATAATCAGAGAATTCAGGAGATGGTAGCGAATCAGGTGTCTCTAAAACACCCTTGTCGCGACCCAACGTTTTGTTCACGCTCGCGCGAACATCGTCAAACGTGGCTCCCGGTTTCATCATCAATTTCTCGATATTTTTAGAATACGACATGTTCTCTATTTGTGAAATATTGTCCTCTGTAATAATGCGCATTTGCATATTCGCCGTTTGTAATTCTTGGATTAACAATTTCAATGAATAAGGAATTTCTATAACACTAAATGAGCGGCCGAATCGTGTCATATTTGTAATATTCATGGTTTTGCCATCAAGAGAACCTGTAAACTGAAGAGGTCCATCGGCCATAGGACTCATGAACAAGTTTTTCGATGGGTTGTAGACAGCAATCATACCGGTTTGATTGCACACCGCCATGAAATATTTATCGCCGCGTTCCATCATGGATTCTTTCAAGAAATTCGCCGCGCCATGTGATATAACACCGTCGCGTTCCATTTCACCGATACGAAGACCACCATCATTTGCACGACCACTGACTGGTTGACGGGTTAATGCTGTTTGAGGACCACGTGCACGATAATTGATTTTGTCTTTGACCATGTGTTTCAATCTCATGTAATAGGTTGGTCCTATGAAAATCTCGGTTTCGATTTGTTCTCCTGTCATGCCATTATAGAGGATTTCGTTTCCACTGGAATGGAATCCGACATTCGACAACATTTCTCCATAGACGCCGATTTTCGACCCCTTGTTATTGAATGCCGTGCAATCGCCGAATGCACCTTGTATCGCGGACGCTTTTCCCATGATACATTCTATCAATTGACTGATTGTCATACGGGACGGAATGGCGTGCGGATTAATGATTAAATCGGGGCGAATACCGTCGCGAGTGAATGGCATATCACACTCTGGAATCACCATACCTATCGTACCTTTTTGACCACTACGGGATGCCATTTTATCGCCTAAATTAGGAATGCGTTCTTCTCGGATGCGGACTTTCGCAATGCGTTCTCCTTCGTCGCCCTCTGTTATAAAGGTCTTGTCAACAATTCCCAGCTGCCCCTTTTTAGGCGTTTTTGAATCATCGACACGTTTGTCTTGACCACTGCCAGTGGTCAAACCGATTAACACCGTTTTCTCATTGATTTCGGTGTTTTCGCGAATAATGCCATGGGCGTCTAATTTATTATAATCGTAGCCAGGTTTGGTTCCTACTACATTTACAGTGGATTCAATATTCGTGAATTTTTTATCGATTATGACGTCGCCCATTTTATTGTTCTCTTCATGGGATTCATATGTAGAGTAATAGGTTGTTCTGAATAATCCGCGATTTAGGGCTCCCTCATTTATGAGAATCGCATCTTCGACGTTGTATCCAGTATAACACATGATGGCGACGATGGCGTTTTCACCATAGGCATTTTCCTCGTGGTTGATATGTTCCATGAATCGGGATTTCACTAGCGGGATTTGACCGCTATTGAGAACGACTGCGGTTTTATCCATGCGAACGTGGTGATTTGTATGATACAGTGATACGGCTTGTTTACTTTGACCACACGAAAAGGAATTACGCGTGGGGGGATTGTTCTCGGGGAAAATAATCAGGTTGCACATCATGCCGAAAATGAGGGATTCGTGGATTTCTACGTGGGTGTGTTTTTCGTGGGATACCTCGTCACTATTGAGTGCGATAAGTGCATCTTCGCTTTCACTGGGGTCGATGTAATCTATGATGGCTTTTTCCGTCAAAAATCGTTCTAATTTAGCGGGGTTCGTTTCCACAGCGACGCCTTGATACAATTCAGGCAATTCACGTATTTCAGGGACATTTGTCACGAAATTTGCTTCCTTGCGTTTTTCGTTGAATCCGGTGACTAATTGTGCCCAGGTGAAATCACCGTCGAGTATTTTGTTGATGACCGCTTTGTTTTCATAAGACATGCGTCCGGTGTTCTCGTCTTTGTAGAAAATGGGTCTGCACAAACGCCCTGCGTCCGTATAGATGAAAATCGTGTTTTTCTTAATATCGAAAGTCGCCGAAATATGAATCGGTAGGAGTGCGTTTCTTCTATAAAGCCGGATTTTTTTGACCGTTTCGATAGGTTCTCTTACAGCACCTGCCCAATATCCATTCACCATGACTTTTGTCATTTGTCCCAGGACATCGGGTCCACAATCTTCCACCATTCTCATCGACGCTTTTTCGCGCAACCATTGTATAATAGGTTCTCTTGACATTCCTCTGGATATATACGTAGTAATTGCGAGTTGTTTATGGAGACCGATGTTGCCACCATCCGGGGTGTCTATGGGGTCAATGAATCCCCAATGAGATGTGTGGAGAACACGAGGTCCTACGAGTTTTACACTGGCGTCCATGGGGAGATTCGTTTTGCGGAGATGACTCAATGCTGAATTGAAAGACAGGCGATTCAAGTCTTGAACGACACCGATGCGTTTTGTGTGGGTTTGCGACCCCCAGTTTCCTTTGAATGCTTTTCGGAAACCGTCTTCGACAATACGTTTTTTGAAAATTTCGGCGTGATTGTCGCGAATAAGCGCTTGTAAATTGTTCTCATAGATACCCTTGTTATAATACAATTTTTTCTCGAATTCCAAGTGAATATGTCGCTTTTGCAGCGTATAATACTCTCGGAACAAATCATTCATGAGAGAACCTACTAACTCGACACGTTTGTATTTGTAGTTATCGCGGTCGGTAGGTGATTCTAATCCGGTATATACCGACAATAAACGAAATACAATATAGCCTAAATAATAGGCCTTTTGTATATAGGCGACTTCGCCTACATGGGGAAGGAAATAATCGGCTAAAATTTCGAGAACATAGGTGACGGTCCCGATTTTCGTGAAAGTGGCGATGAATTCGAGCGCGGTTTGTTGTGATAGTATGCTACTTGCATCGTGGACGGATGGAATGAACAAATCGATCATTCCCTCGTATTTTTCTACATCGAGTAAACACATGGTTATAATATCTTTGTCGGATACGATGCCGAGGGCGCGGAACACCACAAACAGTGGTATGGGTTTACGAACGTTCGGAATATTTACAACCAGATTTTTGTTGGAATATCGAGAACCTGGTGCAACCATTTTCACGGAAAATGTGCGGATTGGCTTCGATATGTTCTCGGAAACAGAACGGATTTCGGCCGAATACAAATAGTCATCATCGTTGACATCGCGTATGTATAACATGTTGTCTGCGAATTTTTCTTGTGGGACGACGGTTTTCTCTTTTCCGTCAATGATGAAATAGCCGCCTAAATCATTTCTACATTCCCCCATGGAATAAATGGCATCGCGAGATAATCCATTGAGAACACAAAAATCGGATTGCACCATGATAGGAAATTTTCCGAGATACATCTTTTCCATGGTTGTGCTATAGATTTGTTTAGCGGGACCTACCATGGATTTAGCATTGGCTTCTCTTAAAAGAGCGGCGATGGCGGGGGTTACTTTAGCAGGAATTTCTTGTTTTTTCGGTTTGCGTGGTTTTGTGGTAGTGGCTCCTCCTGACATGGGTTCGCCGCTTGACTCAGGCGCCGACTCATCCAGTTTACTCAAAAACTCTTGCAACTCTTGTTCGTCCATTTTCATGGCGCTGATTTTGCCGGCCTGTTGTTTTTCCAAATAAGCCTGATGCTCGTGGGAATAATCTGGTTCGTGCGCATCCACGCCACCACCTGATGTAATCTCTTCTTTTTGTAAGAATTCGGGACCCAACAAAACAGGTTCTTCCCCTTCTTCTAAAATACGAACAAAATCAATATCGATATCGTAGTGAATCGTCATACCATAATTCATATTTCGCATACGAGCCTCATTCGGAAACATATAGTGCGCATTTTTATCGTCATAAATAATCGGTTTTCCATAATATATTTTCGAACCATCTTTTCCACCAAAATACATAATACATTGATATCTGTAATCGTCTATGACAATATCATATTTCGAGGAAAGTCGCAATGGATTGTTCTCGCGAAAGATTTGATGAATCCCTTTTTTGTAAAAATCGTTAAATGATTCTACATGATGGGCGACTAAACATTGTGGATTCTCTTCAAAATGTGAATTCAAGATTTTCCACAAAATTCCATTATCTAAAATAGTTTTTTGATTATCCATGTATAGTATAATTTTATATAATATATTTAGCTTTATGTCATTGTATATCTGGACCATTTTTCCATGAATTTCTACCATTATTCGACAAATCCGTTTGTTTTGTAAATTACAATTGTAATTTACAAAGAATTATTACACTCCAGTGTAAATATTTTTAGCAAACGTTTTTGTAAACATATTTAGGAAAAAAATCTACGAATACAATATAATCCACAACCAATGGAGAACTCTACTATGCAAAATCTTTTCGGCCCTTTAAGCAAAGAATATTGCTTATATTTCTACATTATATCTATCTTTTGTTTCGTATTTGCCTGTGTCATAATAGTAATGATGTTATTTATTGGTATTACTAAGCGCAAGGGTATGGATTTCTATTTCATTATGATTTCAGGAGCTTTAGGATATGGTATTTACTATTTACAAAATAGAATTTTACACAGCATGTGCATCGGTTCCATCTAAATATGCACCAAAATGATATAAACCTATTTTATAAAGGTATATATCATGACAACTTTACAACTTCAAAACATCGCTCCACCGTATACATTTGTTTCTTTAGGTACATACAATCACCGCCTCGAAAAATACGAAGAAAGCACATTGTTCCCTATAAATACTACTATAACACTGAATTCGGGCAAATTTCCACTAACTGATTACAAAGATTTACATGAGCATTCTAATCAAACCCATTGCATAGGTCACAAAACAGTAAAAATAATAGGATTCACTAATTCATGCATGGAAGGACAATTGAATAAATATGGAAATGGTAACATCATTGTAGAAGAAGTTGTTCCTGTCAACCCCTAAATAATATAGGGAAAACCCCCGTTTTTTTTATAGTTTGCAACACTATAGAAAAAATAATGGATATTTTGTATTACAGTAATTATTGTGTTCATTCGAAGAAACTTTTGCAATATTTAGTAAAAGAGAATTTGACCAACCAATTGAATTGTATATGTATCGACAAACGTTCTCGAAACCCGAAAACGGGGCAAATACAAATCGTGATGGAAAACGGAGAAACGCTGATGATGCCTCCGAATGTTCATAGTGTTCCGGCACTATTGTTGGTAAAACAAAACTTCCGCGTCGTCCTAGGTGAAGAAATCATGCACCTATTACATCCTTTAGTGAAAAAACAACGAGACGCAGCAACGAAACATCATGGAGAACCTAGCGGATTTGCTTTAGGAAATTTTGCGGGGGTTAGTTCCGAAAAATATACGGCCTATGATTTATCCCCCGAGGAACTCAGTGCAAAAGGCAGCGGAGGAAATCGCCCCATTTATAATTATGTTTCAGCGGATTATGACTCCATTTTGATACAAACGCCGCCAGATAATTATCGCCCCGATAAAATTGGCGGGGATGTATCTTTAGACGATTTACAACAACGCCGCAACGAAGATATAGGCAAATTTTTTCCGAACCAGTCGCCTTATTTACCACAACAAAATAATACGTTATAATGATATAAAAATAAACATAGTTTATTTATAAAAATGGCAGATAAAAGCACGTTATTGAGATCATTCAATACACATTTATTCGAATTTTTAGACGATATTATTCGCATTTTCCCGGACAATGTAAACCTTCAAACCGCAAAAACATCCTTTCAAACAATCAAACGCGCAAATCCGACTGCTATTGCAAAAGTATGGTTTTCCTATATCTATATGCCATATCGCGAGGTAATTGACAGTGGTGATATACAATTCTTTTTCCAAAAGGATTATTCCGAAGATTTATCCATTTTGCAAAATTCCGGTGAAATTATCAAAATCATTGATACGTTGAGAGAACCGGTTTCAAATATGTCGGAAACGGAAAAGGCATTTACGATGAAATACCTGCAAAATTTGAGTAAATTATCCATGTTATATAGTTCCATGTAATACTTTTCAGTCAAGATGATATCCATAGCTCATATAGGTGCCTCGGTGGTCTTCTTCTAAATAATTATGTGTATAATGGATTACTTTATCATCTTGGTCGTTTGATGCGTCATCTGGGCCCACATCCATAAGTAGTTCTATGAATTCGATTACCGATTCATGTAATAATACAAAACAATTGAACAAGTTTTGTATGTTCATTTATAGAAAAATATAAATACTCGATTTTATATTTTTTATGCAGATAATATTTATTCATTCGATTTCTGGATAATTATCAAATAATCTGCCAATATACAAATTGTCGTCGATATAATTTAGAACAAATATATATATATTTATATAAATGATTGGTAATGATGATAATGAAACACTGAAATCAATGGACAACCTTGATCATGGTATATCGTTAGAACTGGGAGATATCATACAAATTAATTCACCGTCTAATGAAGAATATCATGAACAGACGTTTTTAATTCAATACATCGACAACGACAATATCCATATTTTGAATATATCCACGTATCAAGAAAAGGTTCTAAATATCATCGACAATAACCATTTATCAGATGAATCTATTACACAAATCAAATTATTAAGTCGCAGTAATGAAAAAGGATATGCTAGACAAAATAATTTGTTATCTGGAACCTGGGTCGATATTCATTTCGGAGGTGAATTCCCGAGCGTCATTACCGGAAAAATAACGAATTTAGAAGAAGATATGATTGAAATTACTACCTACCCGGCTATCAATGTGTTATACATTGATTTTGAATATAAGGGTGTTCCAAAAGACATTCCGATTGATTCCATCATTATTCGTGAACGCCCAAGCAGTGTAGAGGATATCACAAAACCAGACGAAGAATATGGATTTCCAAAAGAGGCGACGAATGAATCCACCGAAGCAACCATGGAATTTACAGATACTGGGGAATCGATTATATCCATCCCAGAATCCGCTAAACCAAATGAGAACATTCACGAAGTATTACAGCATATTTATTTAGATGCATCCGATATTTTCGACGATGAACTTGAAGACATCACCATCGAGGTAGAAGTCCCGGAAAGTCAGCGCCGGTATGGTATCGACATGCAAATCAATGATTTAATGGACGAATTATTATCCACAGTACCGAACGTCAAACGCACAAAACGCGTCATGGATAATTTGTCGTTGCTGATTCAGCGTTTCAAAGAACTCCGGGAGAAATTCTCGAAATTCGACGAAAACGGAAACATCGTCGATTTTGTCAAAAAAGGTAGCACTTATAAACCACTCGTCGAACGATTGCAAACCCTGAACACAAAAATACAATGGATTGTTCCCGTGGTATCCAATCGAAAAAAGCTATATCCAATCAATAATATCGAATTCGAAGATGACATCACAAACGTTGACTTGAAAGACATCCTCCGAGAACAATACAACGACCAAAAAAATTACATGAAGAATGTCAGTCTAGGTGAAGGATTGAAATACGTCAAATCGTATCAATCTCTCGCAGATATGATGACCCCATTCGAAGACCCATTGCGACCAGGAACCTTGTTAGAAAATCACGAGATTCAATCGAATATTGATTGTATCGTGACTAATCTCCAGGATTTCTATAGCACAACTATAAAAGCGTCTGGTAAAAATACAAACAATAATCAAGTCCGATTTTTGATTCAGAGATACAATCTCGGACTATCCAGACCAGATTCTATTGCACTAAAACACGGCAAACATGTATATGTTCGCAAAATGATGATGCCTTCCGACCATATTCATATGAACTCCTTGATATTCTTACCAGAACCTGTCGTGCATGCATCTCGCGCAGAATTACCTGGAACGAACATTTTGATGAAATCGCAATTAGGACAGGCCCATTTACAACTGTTTCGACTTTTGAACAAGCGCACGCAAATCAATAGTCATGTCATTGAAAACATAGATCAAGGAATTGTATACGAAGATGATGCGGAACCTAAGAACGAACAATTCGAATCGAAAATGCGGTTCTTGTCCGGAATTGTCAACCATGTTGTGGACGAAGACGCATTAGAAAATGTCTCCAACAATTTGTATGAAAAATACCTAAATAACATATTGCCAGAAACCAGAATACTAATTCAAATGATGCAAAAATACATGAAAAACGACCAATTGTCAGTGGTGGATGCCGTCAAAATTCTCGAACCCTTTTTCGTTTATCCAGAAGACATTTCGTATGAACAATACAATAGTATTCGATATTTCATGAAAAATCAATTGAAAACCTACAAAACCGAATTGGCAAAAAAAGAACAAGAATCTCTAAAATACCGCAATGCAACGCCGTTTAGATTTACAACACGAAACAATATCACCGATTTCAAAAACATTGTCGTCTCCGCGTTCTCTGCAAAACCAGATTATCTCGACGTATTTGCCGATGCATACAAAATCAACAAGGACAAACTCCCAGAATATTCAAACAGTGAAATCATCTCAAAAATCATGGAGATGGATGAAGGAATTATGTATAATACATTGCTGTCTAGCATGGTTTTGAATTTAGTAACGCCGAACAAATTATTAGATGATCTGGAACAACCCATTGTAGATGATATGGGAAAAATCGACAAAATTAAACCCACCGATTGCGCACGCAGATTTATGACGAAAAAGTATTCCTCCATTTCGGAAATGCAAAAAGACAACAACAAAGAAGATGTCTATTACGACAAGGAATTCGACGACACTCCCTATTCTATTTTGAAAAAATACGAAGACAAGCGCAAGAAGCTCCTGGCCGAAGATTTCGTCGACTTTTTAGCGGAAAATCTGATTCAAAAACACGAATGCAATCCAGAATTGGCAAAAGAAATGGCGGCCACGCTAATCGCTGGTAAAAAACGCGTCCGTGAAGGAGAATATGCAATCCTGGAAATAACGCCTAAATTACATTCCGAGATGGACAAAACAAAACTCACCAAAAAAGAACTCGAAGCCATTGAAATCGAGGGAAATGCACGTCTAAAACATCATTATTACAAACGCATGAAAGAACACTGGGTTCGCGATGAAACTGTAAACGAAGAATCCTTCATGGATACACAATCTCTTTTTTGCAATATCGACGCAAAATGCTACAAAAATCCAGCCAGTCAACAATGTGATACTATGACACAAGCCTCCGACCATTTAGAACGCATTTCCCGTGAAAAAATAGAAAAAGAATTCGAAAAACGCATCATTATGACAACGGAAGAACTCGAAAAATCCCTGGAAAAAACCCTGGAAACAAACCGCAAACAAATTTCGAGAAACGCGAATTTGCGCCACATACAAGCCTACAAACAAAATCTGGTTTCCTATGAATTAGGGAAACTCACCAATGAGAACGAAAGTATAATATCTCCGCACGCGACCCTTTTAGACAGTATTCTATATCAAGACGATTTCATCAAAAAACAAACCGATATTGCATGGTTTGCAGGCGAATATTGTAGAGAACCCATGGTCGCCGAACTCCACGATAATGCGCACTGGCTGTATTGCAAAGAGACAAACACAAAATTATTACCTATTACACTGAAAACCCTAGCCCATGCATTTTTATACGGTGATTACAAAGCAACCCTCGATGAATTGTGTCATAGTTATGGTCGATTAAGTGACGATGGCGATTCCATCGTTGATAAAAACAGTGGTTATGTGTTGCGAAAAATCGATTTCGCAAATGAAGACGAATATGACGACGCTGGTTTCAAAATAACGTCGCATTCCATTATTGAAAAAGACCTGGGACAACAAATTTCGGAAATCCTTTCGAAAAAAGTCCGCGTGTTTGACGACCCAGTTGACCAGATGGCGTATAACGTTTTCATGGCAATCGCAACAAATGCAGGTATACCACACGAATCGATTGAAGATTTCGTCTTGAGAGGGTCGTTAGAACTCATACGTAATCGCGCTGTGGTGATGCCTGAAGATGCCTATAACAAAAAATCCGACGAAATCGCGAAAAAAACGAACAAAGTTCCCGTTCCATGGCCGATCTACCGTAATCAATCGATTATTTCCATCGTGAGTGCTTTTGTTTTGATTTCAGCGCAATGTATGATACCATCCATCAAAACCCGTAAAACCTTCCCAGGCTGTGTAAAATCATTTTCAGGATATCCGATGACTGGCGTGGAAGACGTTTCCGGAATGAAATATATCGCTTGCATTCTGAATGCTTCGAAAAATGATGAAGAACCATGGGTCGATATTCAAAAATTAAACGTGGCCGCCATAGCGACTCGTATGAAAGATGTTATCGACAAATTCGTGCTAAAACGCAATGACGTTCAAGAAATGTATACAAAAAAACGCGAATATTTGTTGTTATTACCCGACGAGACCGTTCCGAAAGAGCACGACGTTGCAAGATGGACAGCATTCCTTCCACCCATTGTCGAAATCCACGTTGTATCGGGTCTTCGCAATATTTCCGCGGATTTCAAAAGCGAGTTGAAAGAAACCCTGCGAAAGGGACATCGCGACCAGCATGCCGACATCAATATGTTGAAAACGAAAATCGCCGCACATGTGTATGGTATAATAGAACAAATCAACAACAGTGTTCACAGCAAAAAACTCATTTTAGAAACGGCTGCGAAAAAACCATTTTTGCAAAACGCGTGCTGCAACGAAGACAACAAATCCACGAATCCGATTTCCTATTTCATGGCAGAAAATCCGGCAATTGAGCAATACATCCATGTTATCAATGATTTAGGAAAAACCCTGGACAACATCCGCGAAATGTCGAAAGCCCCCCTATATTATCATCCTGCATCCACCTGGACGATTTATCCACCAATGCCCACTGGACAACTGGAAACCAACATATATGCAGCATTCATCCGATATTGCAATTACGACAGGCAAGGAAAACATGTCCCAGAAGATTTCAAAGCCATATGTGGCGAAAAACCCGCTGGATATCAAATGCACTGGAATATTGAAGAGAAAACCGAATTCCTGAAAAAACATGGAAAACGTTTCGATGAACCCGCTCTGCAACAATTGATGAATCGCGTCCATCATAACAACAAAGTAACTATTGCACAAAACGACTACGTAAATCCGGTTCTGAGACTCGCGGATTTTTTGAAGACCATGGATATACAAGAATCCGATATAATACAACAACCACTGCGCAAATTGCTAGGTGAAGTTTTAGGCGCATACAAAGAACGTGATATGAAGAAAGAGGGGTCTTCCAGTCAAATCATCAATCTACGTAAATATTTAGGAAAAGTCAATAGCGCCATGTTGAAAGAAATCGTCGATTTCATGCAAGACTATGGAAACGCGGACTTGAGAGAAATCAATAATATACAGGCATTTTTAGCAAATATTCATGTCTGGGCTATTGACAAAGACGCAGAAACCGAACAAAATGCGATTTATACTATATGTCAATTTATCAGGAACTCTATTGACTCCATGATAAAAACATACCCATCCGTCATACTGATGAATCCAGAACACGATGATGCCGAAAAACATAAACACTGGGGACTTTCAAATTATCATCGTTCGGATATCAATAAAATCATCCATAATTATTTAGCAGGTTTGAACAAATACAAACAAGACAACTCCCTTTCCAGATTATTGACAGAAATCCGCCGCAATAGTGTTGATATTTGCATGTTTTTGAAAAGTATACCCATTGAAACACCGATTCACAAAAATGACGCTTATTATTTCGAATTGTTTGATAAGAAAACATTGTTCCTATTGCATGTATACGCCTATTATTCCGTGTTTTACGAATACATGAAATTATCGAGGGATGATGATATGTTACAATTCGATATGCAAGAAATTCGCAGAGAACGGAGAGAACGTGACACTGACACCCAAATCACTACCATGGATGTGCCATACGACGAAGAACAAGAATTACAACAACTGGACGTGCTGGGTGGAGACAAAGAAGCCTTTCAAAAACGAGTGTGCACCATGATGCTCGATTTCATAGCCATTGAACAGAGGAACAAGGCGGCGTTAGACAAACCCTATGAAGAAATTTCCCGCAAAATCCGTAAATCGAAAGAGGATGAGAAAAAACTCATCACGGATTATTTAGAGAACATCGAAAAAGACGAGCGAAAAGTAGAAGACACATTGAAACAATTGAAACTGGGTCGCTGGAATGTGGGTATACAAAAAGGCGTCTTCATGTATGACAAGAATACCTATGACAATGAACGAAATGCCGTATTAGACCGTTTAGAAAAGGATTTAGCCTATGATTTTATTGACGGAGAATTGATTGAAACTACTGTCGAAGACTTGGACCGAGAAGCAAACGAAGACGCGGAGCAATACGATGCCGAAGGAGGTGACATAGGTATGTTCGGGGATGATTATTTAGACGGAAATTATTACGGCGAAGACGGCGACGACGATTTTCGCGAAGATTAGGGCCATCGCTCGCAATGATTTTGCATGTATATTATAAGAAGACCCCCGTCCCCTAAATGTTGAAAAATTTTGTTAGAATTCACAAGGTCAATATTGCGATTTTGATGTTTTTGATTGTGTTCTCATGCATTCATTTTTTGAAACCAACCCTATTGTACAATGACGAAGGTGGATTCCGTCCTTTCGGAGTAGGATACCGCCATAAAACGGTGGTCCCTATATGGTTAGTCGCCATTTTTATCGCCATTTTTTGTTATTTAGGCGTTTTGTATTATTTGCGAAACGGATAATATGTTTTTTTATCCGCTTTTCCATCGACATAATTATTATAGGTAGGTTTGAATATAATAATTATATGGATTCTTCTCCTAGATTGATTGAACCAGGCGTGAAATTTTTTTTGTATAATACGTTGACTCAGTGTCATAGCACTCGTGTGAATTTATATTATTGGGGACTGAACATAGGTGTATTTGTCGTTTTTGCATGTATATTCGGAGCAGCCCTCTATTATTGTTATAGGCGAAAACTGACACCGGAAGAACAATATCAGAAAATGATGAAGGAACAGGCGTATATCTTGTCGAAAATCCGGTTTTATCAAAATGAACGAATTGAACATCCACTATCGAGTATAACGAGTTTGCCGGTGGTAAAACAGAACGACGAGTTCTCGCGCATGCGGGTATGACAATATGGACATCGTGATAAAAACATAGTATAATTATACTCTATACAGGAGGAAGGAGGTATGAATATTATTGAAAATCAAAGAGAAACCATACGCAAAGAAAACAATACTGCGCAAAATGAATTCATGGGAATCATGGAAAACATGTCGAAATCCATTCGCGAATTGTCTATTCAAGAAATCTTACACGGTGACCTGGATTTCGCTTATTTAGGAGAACGTGGATTCAATCATGTAGAAACCGTCGAATTAGGGGAAGGTGAAATAACATCTATCAAAAACTTGCCAGAATCCGTTAAATCCTTGACATGTTCTCGAAATTTATTGACAACTTTAGAGGGTCTTCCGCGAGATTTAGAAACATTGATTTGTGAAAACAATTACTTGGGTCGATTTGATGGGGCAGGCACACAAAAACTCAAGGTTCTCCATTTGTCAGATAATAAACTTGTGGAAATGGAGAACTTGCCGAAAGATTTAGAAGAATTGTATGTAAACAACAATCAACTCCGGGTGTTGAATCTGGAAGATTGTCCATCGCTACGAACCCTTCATGCATCAAACAATCCTATGTTAATCATAGAGCACGTTCCTGAATCATTGGTCGATTTGCAATCGGAAAACAGTCCTTTTGTCGATGCGACCCACTTGGAAGCAAGAGAACCTACCCATGAAGAAAATGTGGCAAAGCTTAATTATTTAGACTCTTTGAGAGATTATTTTAAATTGAAAGCAAAATACGAGAACACTCTGCACGAAACCCGAAAAAATGCATACAAAGATGCCGCCTCAAAAGCCATAGGACGTAAATTACTGAAACAAATCAAACCGAAATGCGTGAATTGCCGTCGCCCAGTGGGAACGATTTTCGAATTAAAAGACGAACGATATGTGGCCATGTGTGGCGACCAGAATCGCGCAACGAAATGCAATTTACACATTGAATTGTATCGTGGCGGGTTCACGAACGAAGAATATCTGGTGTATTTGTTTAAAGAACAAGTCGAAACCTTGAAAGAATCCATTGTCAAACAAAAACTCGATGTACTGTTCAGTTACAAAAGCGAGGCAACCGCTGCACAAAAATTCAAAAAAGAAATCGAGGATTACAATACCGACAGTTCCATGTTCAAGACATTGTTGACGAATCATAATGAATTATACTATAGTATGGAGCGCCGCGAAAAAATGGTTGAGAAACTTGAAAAAGTCGAACAACTTAAAACCACGTTGCAACGTATGATGGATGAATACGAAAAAACGAACAATAGGCAAATATTACGCGATGCAATCACTATTCAAATACGTCAACTGCAACCAGAAATCGAAAATTTGCGCAGATTAAAGGGGGATATCATGGAAATGGACAATGCTCTTTTTATGGGTGGAAATCCAATGGAGCCGAAAGAAGTTGTTGAATGTAGTCTTGTACAAAAAGATGTTGCTTTGTCTAAAATAGAATATACCTTCGGAGAACATTCGAGAGTAGTCAAATATTCTGCTAAAAAATAAATCAAAAAATTCAAAACAATCCAGATTTGAATTTTTCTATCAAAATGGTCAATAATGAATGTCACCGTATACAAAGTGGGAGGGGGTATTTAGCAAGAGTTGTAATTGCTTATTCCATCCCATACAATACCATATTTTTTTGCCCATATTTGTTTATTACATGTAGCCGACCTATTTGAAAGCCATCCTTGGTCATTGAAATTGATAGTAGCAGTCGAACCAGGAGTATAACCATAAGTAGGAGGAGAGTTAAAATCGGATACTACGGTAGTACCAGCGCCGTAAATAGTGCCAATGTTTTTCCCGGTTGATAATGGTATACGACAAATACCAACACCGCTGGCATCCCAATAATCAGGACAGCCATTTGCAATGGGAGGATATGTCGTTTTTTTTTTCAGGTTATTTAATGCAATACCTATCATAGTTAAAATTATAATTAATACGACAGTAGCAATAGCTAAAACAATCATTTGAAATGAATCCATTGTATACTATATGGATATTTTTTTATAGTGAGATATAGCTAAATATATAGGCATCGTTTGTATATAATATATGATAAAATACTATATTTAGTAATAATTTATCTCGCGATAATATAACTATGTCATTGAATCCAACGTCACTAGAAAATACATATAGCACTATTTTGAATACCACCAAATACAATGGACGGGTTGATATTATCACAGAACCTTCACCAGAAGTACGCTTCCAAATGCAGGAAAGAATTGCCATCCAAAACAAGGCAACCGCATACCGGGACGCATTGAACGGAACCTGGGAGAACAACAAACTATCACAATTGTTTTTCTCCCAGGACAATGTTCAAATACTGCAAAACGGTATTCGCGCAGGAGTCTACAAAATGTCGGGAGCGCAGCAAATCGTCGTCCCGCCACAAAATATAGACGCGCTCAAAATCGTCATGCGCAGCACCTATTTGCAATACGCCGAACATTATCCAAACAACATAACCGAACAAATCCAGCGCTTGAATGATATTGTTCTCGATTATTGTGTTAAATTTGTTTATGGAGAAGCCGTCGCTTATTTGAAATACATGCAAGACCAGAGTAGTTTAGTCATGCCATTCGACATTCCACAACCAGTCGACCGCGCATACAAACAGTTAGAATTGAAACCATACATGTAAGTAATATTATTTACTTTCGCATTGGCCGATTCTTTCTCTTTTTTGTATGGCGACTTTTACCTCCATGACGCGAATTGCTTGCTGTTTTCTTCGCAGTGTTAGCCGAACGATTACTTTTCATACTAGACGCGGAAGATTTTAATTGAGGTAATTCAAGTATTTTTTGATAAAATGACTCATAAAGAGAATTTTCAACGACTTGTGTAATCTTATCCTTAATTCCTTCTGGGTTTTCAATTATTGATAATTCATGTAATTTTTGCGCGGCTTCATAGTAATTTTCAAAATAGAATAAATTTTCATGCGTTTCGGGTGAACTTTTATATGTTTGACCATCTTCGCTTATTTTATGGATTAGAACATAACATTTTTGTGTTGGGCTATTTTTATTTATGTAATCAAGCATTGACATACCAGCAAATACATCACCCTGTCCATTGTCGCCTATAAAAACGAAATTATACTCAGGAAATATTCGAAAATATTGTGTGAATCTTTCGAATTTTAATTTTCCATATTGTTCGTATGTTTCCTGTGACAAAGGATTTCTAGTAAGAACGACTCTCTTAGAATCAGTTCCTTGTATAAAACCGTATTTTTCTCCTAATATTTCATGCAGCGTAGCGTTGTTCAATCTATTAAATTTCAGACAACCAGGTGTAGCTGACAAAACTGTAGAATATTTAGCATGGTTATTGGGTATAGTTTCGTAAAATAAATTGTAAAAGGAGTGAATACCCGGATAGGGCGTTTTTTTTGTCCATGATCTGTCTTTTCCAGCTATTCCATTCATTAAAATATTTCCCGGATGCGGAAATAAAGTATCATCTATATCAGTGAGAATGTGCCATATATTATTTTCTAATTTTTTACGTTTAAATATTTGTAGCAATGCTTTACCAAGGACTGTTGCATTTCCATCTATATCAAAAATTATTTCTCTTAAATCACAACCAATGTTTTTAGGTGTGTTTCCTACATTGCAATATGAGCAATTTACATCTTTTGCTAAATTTGTTTCTAACCTGGTTTTTAATTCAAATACATCTGTATTTGGGGCATTTTTACAATATTTTAGCAATAATTTTATTATGGTTTTTTTTATTTCTGTTAAATCTTTGTTGCTTATAAAAATGGATTTAATCTCTTCGTAAATATTATCAACCGTCATTTTAACGGATGCACTCATTATATTATATAACTATATAATATAAAGAATGGCCAAATTGACAGAAGCTGCAATGAAGGAGTTATTTGTAGAACTCACGGCCGCTATGCCAGATGAGAATAAATTCAACGAAGTGATGATTAACAATGCGGAAAAATTTAGTTTACCTCTGTACATTAAACGAGCATTTATAGACGTTGGAAGAAATAGTACGATAAATCATCAAATTGCGAGGTCTACAAAAGACAAAGTCATCGAGTGTAATAAGGAGAATAATTGCAGTTTATGCATAAATGACAAAGAAAAAATATTAGGCGAAGATGTTGGTAGCGCCGCATACAATTTATACGAATATATATATAAGCATGATAAAGTAAAGAAAAAATACAGAGAATTATTTAGCGAATCATATAAAAATACTAAAAACGATGGCGGATTCACACCGTTAGATTTTGCAAAAACTTGCAAACCAGAGTTTGCAGAATTCATGACTAAAAAATTTGTAATCCCTACAACTCAAGTAAAATCAGTACGTTCATCATTAAAAGAAGTAAAAGAAGCTGTTATGAACGCTGCATCCAGAAGCAAAAGATCACTTTCAAATTTAGCAAAAGAAACTGAACCAAAATCCATGAAGGATGAAGACCTAACAATAGAAGAATTAAAATCAAAAATAAATAAACTTTACCCACCACTACGTCATTATCAATATGACGATTCGAGTGATCAACAAAAAAATAAAGATTCGGAAGAGTATAAAAAACAAGAAAAAGAAGACAAAGCAGCATATGATAAAATATATAAGTTAGAAAAAATACTTGAAAAAAAAACAAAAAAACCAACATCATTTTTAAGTAGGGCAAGAAGAAGTGTTTTCGGAAGAAACGGCGGCAAAACCCGCAAACATAAAAAAACCAACAAAAGACGCACTTATCGTCGTAAATAAACCTATTTCTTGCGGCCTCCTCCGCCCGCTTTTTTGATTGTTTTTGTGTGTTGAGCGCTACCTGCCTGTATTTGCGCGCGACGGGTTTTATAACCAGTATACTCACGTTCTAAAGTATCGAGTTCAGATAACCATATTGTTTCTAATGAAGTCCCACGCAATGTTGCCAGTTCTTTTTCACACACATCACGTTCCTGCATGATATGTTCCGCATTTTCAAGAGTCACCGAATCCATCGGCATTTTTATCAAGTATTTGTAGTCACCGTCGATTTTGTCGAATTTACGCGTCTCCATCAGTGCAATAACATCTATTGCACTTTTACGACGCAAATCGACGACGCCATCCAGATTCTCCTTGATATACCTAGCGCGATTCGATAATTTGACCAGTTTGTTTTCCATGTCTTTGATTTGGTGCGCTTTTCGTTTACCATAAACGCTCATGCGGACTTGAAAGAAATCTTCGATGATTTCTTCTACGGATCCATATTTGTGCAGTTTTGATTCATGGTTGAACATATGCATATTAGTCGTGCTGACGGTCGTGGTTAGCTTCAACATTTTTTCAACGCCGTTGATTCCATTTGCACGTTCAGCTTCTAACTCGACCAGTTTGCCTTTCGGTAAAGTCACCGTGATATCGACTGCCACTTCGGTGCTCATGTTGACCATGTCTTTGATGGTAGGCGCGACCTTTTTACCGGCCTTGTCAACACCCCCGTCCATGAGACCTTCGAGCATCGAGATATAGGGCATTGTCCAGGTTCCTACTGGTAATTCGGTGATGCGAATCTTGTCTTCCCCGATTTTTTCGTAGCAACCCTTGATTAGATATTTTTGAGAATCGATAGGTGCAACCGAGCCTTTGAACCCCTCATAATATGGCACAAAGGATACCCCGTCGTTCGATAATCCGCGCAATTTGTTTTTCAAATACCCCACGATAGTCTGAGGATTATATGCGGGAATAGAACAAGAGAATCCGGTGCCGATACCTGAAATACCATTCACAAGCGCAAAGGGAATAATAGGCACATAATAATCAGGTTCGACCATAGTTCCATCATCGTCTAAATAATTCAAAATGGCGTCATCCATTTCTGGGAAAATCGCGCGAGTCAATGTATTCAATTGTGTGAAAATGTATCTCTCCGATGCACTGTCGTCACCACCTTGAAGTCTGGTGCCGAATTGGCCATTCGGTTCTAATAGATTGATATTGTTCGAGCCAACAAAGGTCTGTGCCATATTGACTATAGCACCATTCAGACTGGCTTCGCCGTGGTGATACGAACTGTGTTCTGATACATATCCTGAAAACTGAGCGACCTTGATTTCCGATGTGAGTTTGCGTTTGAATGCGGAATACAGAATTTTGCGCAGAGAGATTTTCATACCATCGACCATGCAAGGAATCGACCTTGCGCAATCGTATGTGCTGAAATGGATGAGCTCGCGGTTGATGAAATCTTCGTATTTCACGTCTTTATGGGAAGTATCTAAATAAGCAGCCTTGTCATAATTTTCCAGCCAGGTTTTACGGTCGTCCGCGCGTTTTTTGTTGAATATCTTGTCAATGGAATCATCACTGAGCTTGCCATTATGAACGAAATCCACGATTTTTTTGTTTGCGAAATATTCTTTGAATTCAGCGGAAGTCGATGTGCCTAAACCTTTAAAATATTTGATGGTCCATCCTTGAGGACCCTGAGCGCCGAACGTGGATTTCCATGCGTCATATTCACCTTGATTGTAGAAAACAATGGTTTGTTGACCCTTTTTGGCACGTAAAATAGGAGTGTTCATGAAAGAAATGAATCCGGGAATATGGACTAAGGATGCCCATTCGGCGTGGAACAAATTGATACACAAACCTTTGATATGAGACCCATCTAAATCTTGGTCAGTGATTACCATAAGCTTACCGTATCTCAAATATTGATGGACATCGGCAATCGTTTTGTATTCGCGACCTGATTCTAATCCCAGGATTTTTTTGATATCCGTGATTTCTTTGTTTTCCGCTATTTTTTTTAACTGTTCTCCGCGAACATTGAGGAGTTTTCCTTTCAGAGGATAAATACCTATTGTATTTCGGTCGTCCGAAGACAACCCAGAAACAATACCAGACATGGCACTTAATCCCTCGCACAAAATCAAAACACAATCTTTCGACGAGGTCGTGCCACTATGATTCGCATCGATGAAATTCGCAATGCCGCGGATGGTTTTTGTTTTCGAACCATCGGTGGATTTTTTTGCTAAACGGTTTTCTTTTGCTTCTGTCAACGAGCACGCGACATCCATGACCCCCATTTTAGCCACTTTTTCTATGAAAGAATCGGACACAGAACAAGACGAACCGAATTTAGCGGATGGAGTGTTCATGAAATCTTTGGTTTGACTGTCGAACGATGGATTCTCTATATCACATCGTAAAAACAGAATTAGTTGTTCTTTGATGGCATTTCCATTGACCTTGATTTTCTTCTTTTTTTCAATGTAGTCACATAGTTTACGAACAATTTGCCCCATGATATATTCAACATGTTTACCGCCTTTGAATGTGCAAATACCGTTGACAAAAGACACTTGTATAAATTCGTGGGTAGGAGAAAGCGCAACTGCATATTCCCAGCGTTCTTCGGGGGATTCATATACACGTTTAGCACCATCCGCACCAGAACTTACACTGGCATCGTCGGCGACCACGCCCTTCGCAGCAACTTTCGGCCCGATATACAAATCAACATATTGCTGGAAATTCTTCACGGGAATGATATCCCCATTGTAAGTGATTTTTACTTTTTTGATAGAATGGTCGGTAACGGCACCGATATCATAAACACGTTTTTGCAATAGACTGAACATATCGGACGTCAATCCCTCTACGCCTAAACGACGATAATCCGGTTTGAACGACACTTTCGTATAAGGTTTTCCAGAGCATTTTGTAATGACGGGCTCGCCGATCACGTCTAAATTGTTGCGGAATTCCTGGACGTATTTGAGACCACGGATATGGTCAACAGTTTCGACGCGACCATAGGTAGACCATATCAAAACAAGTTTGAATCCGAATCCATTTTTACCGCCGACGATTTTCTTTTCGGTTTTGTCATAGTTGGTGGAGGTTCTCAAATGACCGAAAATCATTTCCGGAATCCACAAATTGTGTTCAGGATGTTTAGCAATATCAATACCGTTTCCATCGTTCGTCAAGGTAATCATGCCATCTTCGCTGATTTCACTACTAATAAAGGTCACGAATTTTTTCTCTACATTTCCAGAATGAATCATACGGAGAACATGGTCGCGACAGTTGACAATACCTTCGTCGAAAAGCTTGTATAACCCTGGAATATATTCAATGTGCTTTAGCGCGATTTTTTTCGTAGCCTCATCGTAGACCCACATTTCGGCGTCCACATTTTCGACGGACCCGATATAGGTATCAGGATTGTCTAAAATATGTTGCTTGTCGGTTTTACGTTGGTATTGTTTAGCAAGAACGTCATTTTCAGCAACAGAAGTTTTTGATAGAGACATGATTGAAAATTCAATAATTATAATAAATAGATGTTATTATATTTATTTAGGAAAAATATATTCAATTTTGTATCAAAAAATCCCCACAAAAGTATCAATATCCCACACTTTGAATCGGACGTGTCATAGTGCCATTCGGACCAGGACAATAATACCCGGAAGGAGTATATGGACCCTGCTTGATGGCGATTCCAGTAGAACATCTATAACACTGTTTGTCAAGACCGAGGTCATATCCATTTCCACAAGATGATTTCAGAGTAACCGATTAATCTGTTGGGAGAACATAGGTTGTCGGATAACTGTTCGAAAATGACGATGGATTTATGAAAGGTTCTCTGTTTATCACACGAGATACTATTACACTAATCATGAAAATCAAGAGCAACAATCCGATAATTATTATTTTTTTCATATAGATAATAATTAGATATTACTCGCAAATAAATGCATTATTTTTATTTGAAATAGTCAGTATATAGTTTTATTTTAATTATAATATGATTGCATACCATTTGACGTATATATCATAATTTAGACTATATATATATATTATATAATGTCAGCTGCTACGTTTACATTTGTAACGACTGCAGCAAATACAACAATAAAGATACCACTGTTTTCTTCGACAGGTGCTTCTGTAACCGTTTCAACTATTAATTGGGGAGATGGCTTAGCAACAACGAATTTCTCAAGTACTACTGGATTTTCCAAGAACTTTGCTTCGGCCGGTACATATACTGTGAGTATTAATAGCAGCACAAGTAATCTTATATTGGGTGAAAATACTACAACTAGTTGGGGTAATAATTCTCTATTAAAATCATGCAGTAGTTTTGGAAGTTTGAATTTAGTTTCATTGGCATATGCGTTTCATTATTGTTCTACATTGACGCTAGTACCAACAAGTATACCATCATCTGTCACTAGTTTGCAAAACATCTTCTTTGGTGCAACTGTATTTAATCAAGATATTGGTAGTTGGAATACTAGTAATGTAACTAATATGAGTGGCGCGTTTCAAGGTGCGCGTAACTTCAATCAAAATATTGGTAGTTGGAATACTAGTAATGTAACTACTATGACTAATATGTTCAATCAAAATGGATATTTTGGAACTGCGTTCAATAACGGTGTTGCATATGGTGTAAGTAGTCCTATAAACTGGAACGTCAGTAATGTTACTGATATGTCTCACATGTTTCGCGGAACGCCGTTTAGTCAAGATATTAGTACATGGGATACTCGTAAAGTAACCAACATGACTAGTATGTTTCAATCGTGCGGATTTCAAAAATCCATTAATACAAATGCAAATGGTATTTATTGGAATGTCAGTAAGGTTACGAGTATGAATTCTATGTTTTATGCTAGTTCATTTAATCAAGATATAAGTGGGTGGATTCTTAGTAGTTGTACTGATATGTCTCAGATGTTCAGACAATGCAATGGCGGAACAATGCAAAATATTAATTGGGATTGTAGTGGAGTGCAGAACATGTCTAACATGTTCTTGAGTTTTAATAATTTTAATGCAAATATTACTAGTTGGAATACTCGCAGTGTTACGAATATGAATTCTATGTTTAATGGAGCATTTGCATTCAATCAAAATATAGGTAATTGGAATACCAGTAACGTAACTGATATGGGTGGCATGTTTCAAAATGCGCAGGCATTCAATCAAAATATCGGCAATTGGGATACTAGTAAAGTTATAAACATGGAAAGTATATTCAACAGTGCAGCAGTGTTCAATCAACCTATTGGTAATTGGAATACCAGCAATGTTACGAATATGTATAAAATTTTTCAGAACGCACAGGCGTTCAATCAAAATATTAGCAAATGGAATATATCACAAATTAACAACATGGATAGTATGTTCTCTGGTGCGCTGGCATTCAATCAAAATATAGGTAATTGGGATACCAGCAAAGTAACTAATATGAAATATGTTTTTTACAATGCAAAAGCATTCAATCAAAATATAGGTAATTGGAATACTAGTAATGTAACTGAAATGAGAGATATGTTTAATGGCGCACAGGTATTTGATCAAAACATTGGTAATTGGAATATATCAAAAGTAACTAATATGTTAAATTTTTTAACTGGTAATTCAGCAATGTCGGTGGATAATTTCAACAAATTATTGATTGGATGGGCTTCGCAAATAGTGATATCATCTGTTATCTTGAATGCGCCCAATCTTAAATATAATTCAGTAGCACAATCCGCTTATAACAATTTGACAAATGTATCTACGAATAAATGGCAAATAACTACTGCTGGAATAACTACTAAAACTATACCAACATTAAGTCTTACTATTCCTACCATACTATTTGGAGGTTCAACATATACAATTACACAACCCAGTTCAAATAATGCTGAATCTGGAGGAACATTCACTTATACTAGTTCAGATACATCCATAGCGAGTATTTCGGGTAATGTTATTACAATTATTGGAAATGGAACAGTGACAATTACTGCAACGCAAGCAGAAACTACCAATTATGTGAAACAATCAGTAACTGCAGCTGTTAATATTTATCTATCACCTGTTGCTGTTTTTACATTTACAACAAGCGTAGCAAATACAACAATGAAGATACCACTGTTTTCTTCGACAGGTGCTTCTGTAACTGCAACTATTGTTTGGGGAGATAATATAACGAATACGAACATATCAAGTACTACTGGATTTTCACATACGTATGTTTCAGCAGGAACATATACTGTCAATGTAACTAGTGCTACAACTAATCTTGTATTGGGTCAAAATAGTACAACTAGTTGGGGTGATAATACTAAATTAACATTGGTGAATAGTTATGGAAATTTAAATTTAGTTTCACTTGCATACGCGTTTAATGGTTGTTCTAATTTGACTCAAGTGCCGTCAGATTTTCCATCAACTGTTACAACTATTGGACCAAATACATTTTTGAATTGCAGTTTATTAACTTCAGTGGTTATACCATCCACTATAATAAATATAGGTTCATCTGCATTTCAAGGTTGCACAGGGTTAACAACAATAACCATACCAGTAAATGTCACCAGTATAGGTGCATCTGCATTTCAAGGTTGCACAGGGTTAACAACAATAACCATACCAGTAAATGTCACCAGTATAGGTGCATCTGCATTTCAAGGTTGCTCTGTTTTGAATACTATTACAATACAATCCTCATCCATTACTTCAGTAGGTTCAAATGCGTTTGCAGGATTACCAGCATCCATAACTGTTTCAGGGTACATACCAGCATCCGCATTCAGTGGAGTAACAAGTTTTACAAATATAACGATAGGGACGAATATAACCAGTATAGGTGCATCTGCATTTCAAGGTTGCACAGGGTTAACAACAATAACCATACCAGTAAATGTAACCAGTA